>Ga0055584_100004423_pt1 | contig 13812 bp, 14 predicted proteins | sample OSDHelmetaG_FD_58716 | JGI IMG/M metagenome (GOLD analysis project Ga0055584, IMG submission 58716) | Pelagic marine sediment microbial communities from the LTER site Helgoland, North Sea, for post-phytoplankton bloom and carbon turnover... | ecosystem: Environmental > Aquatic > Marine >... | reverse complement strand
CGAGGGGTTCTCGCTCAACGCCGCGGTGGCCTGCGGCGCCCACGAACGAGACAAGCTCGAGCGGCTGTGCCGTTACATGGCGCGAGGTCCGATAGCGCAAGACCGCCTAAGCGTTGATCGTAATGAGAACGGTGAGCAATTCCACCGGGCGTCATTCCGCAAGCTTCGTAGCCGCGCTCCAGCGCGACGCTTTATCCTGCAGCGCACGCACCGATCATTTTTTCAAATGCCGGTCCAACCACGGAATATGCAAAATCAGCGGGCCCTCCAGTTGCACATTAACCTGAGCCTGAAGCGGCTTCAGGCGCTCCCATCGACTGCGCTGCAAATGAGCAATAAAAGAAAATTTAGCGCGTGTGTGTACTATATTGCAGCTTCTCGCTCCCGCGTAACCAAAGCAGCTAACGTGCCTCGAGACATCAACATACTGTTAGTAGCAAAGCCTTGGCGGGGTGGCCTCGCCGATTATCTGCACAAGGCCTTGCACTCTATGCAGTTGGGTGAGGTGCATTGGTGGCCAAGCTACCCTGATTGCCGCAGTGAAAAGCGCAAATACGCCCGCGACAAAGCCCGTTGGCGTAGGGAACTGTGTCAACGCATCGATGCAGGTCAGCATGATGTTGTGCTGTGCCTTAATCCACTAGCAGAATTTTCTGAGCTGAGCCCAAACGACAAATTTATTGCGTGGCTCACTGATGATCCGCGCCATGATCCGGCGCTACTCGCGCCTTTCGGCCAAGTTTTCATCTCCGATCCAGGCTATGCAGATGAAATGGACGAAGCCTTACAAGGCCAGTTTTCTGGAGTTATCCCGTTTGCTTATTGCCCACTGACGCACGTACCTGTGGCCGCGGCGGAGCGGGGTGGCTTATGCATGATCGGCAATCGCGATGACAAACGCTCGCAGCATCTGCAGGCATTAGCGTCAGCGCGAGCTTTGCCGACAATCTACGGCAATTACTTTCTCAAAGATCGGCTGTTTTGGCGCAAACCGTCGCACTTTCGTCCATCGATCAGTAACGCGCAGATGAGGGCGATCTACGCGCGCTACGACGCGAGTTTAAACATTCATGCGCAGGTGGTCCGCGGTGGCACCAACATGCGCACCTTCGAATGTGCCGCTTATGGTATTGCGCAGATCGTTGAGGCACGACCGTGCCTGGAGGATTTGTTCGCGCTGGATCAAGAAATCATCACCTACACGGACGCCAACGACATCGTCGAAGTGGTGGGCTCAGTGCTGAGCGATCCGGTGCGCGCGGCAGCTATTGCGAAACGTGCACAAGCGCGCGTACTTGATCGACATACTTACGCGCACAGAATTGCTTCGATGCTGCGCGACTTGGTACCGGCGAATAGAATTCAACAGTGGTTGTAGCAGGCCACAAGGCAAGGACGTACAGCGCCTGGCTAGATCTGGCGTTGGGTCAGGTGCATTGATACATGGTCAATACTTAACTTTACATAATATACATTATGCGCACTCATATTGTAGACGCACGAATTAATGTCCGCTTTCCGCACATTAGAAATGTCCGTTTTTGTCCGTCACGATGGTTTCGAGTGCCCATCGCAGCGGAGTTGGAACAGACATGGTGCCCACCGGACTGTTGACCATGAGCCACGGCGAGATCGACCGCCTGAGCGTTGTCCAGCGCATGCTGGAGCAACACGACACCCAGAAGCAAGACACGTCACGATGCGCGTCTCTTAGTGTTCGTATCAGCCCTGCTCACCGCATTTTCGCGAAACATGTCTTGAGTTCGCTTACGAATACGTCTGGGCACTCAAACGCGGCAAAATGCCCGCCAACATCAAGCTCCGAGAAATGCACTAGATTGGTATAACGGCTACGAACCCAACGCTCAGATGATCGAAAGATCTCCTTTGGGAACATGCTCACGCCACTTGGTATAGTCACTGGCCGCATGTCAGCACGTCCAAAGCTCTCCCAATACAAGCGACCAGATGAGGCGCCAGCGCCTGGCATCCAATACATCATCAGGTTGTCGATCAGTTCATCACGGCTCAGCACATTGCTAAGGTCGCCATTGCAATCGGTCCACTGATAGAATTTTTCGACGATCCATCCCGCTAAGCCCGCTGGTGAATCCACCAATCCATAACCGACCGTTTGTGGGCGTGTGCTTTGTTGCTTCGAGTAGCCTGAGTCCCAGCGTTGGTAGAACTTGCGCCCTGCGAGTGCAGATTCTTCGTTTGCGGTCAAATTTTCGAGTAGATCGCCACGCGGCACGACTATCGGCATGTTGGTGTGCATGCCGACGCAATGGGTCGGGTCTTGAAGCGCAATCTGCGTTGTCACCGCCGCGCCCCAGTCGCCGCCCTGGGCAAAATACCGTGTATAGCCTAGCTCTGACATCAAGCGCGCCCAGGTGCTTGCGATTCGCTCTACGCCCCAGCCCGCTGACGGCGGTGCCGATGAATAGCCGTATCCTGGCAGCGTTGGTAATACCAGGTGAAACGCGAGCCCGCCTGCGTGCGCCGGATCAGACTCGCTCAGCGGCGCGATCGCCTTCAGAAACTCGACTATGGATCCGGGCCAGCCATGGGTCATCAATAAGGCTGGCGCATCCGGATTGGCGGCACGAACGTGGACAAAATGGACTTCAGCATCATCAATGCTAGCAACGAACTGCGGCAAGTTATCGAGCCGCTGAAGTAAGGGTGCAGGGTCGTAGGTGTTGGCCCAATAGGCACAGAACTCGCGCAAATAGCCAAGCGGCGTGCCTTGGCTCCAATCCGACACTGATTCAGCCTGCGGCCAACGGGTATCGTTAAGCTTGCGGCGCAAGCGCTCAAGTTCATCAGCGGGAAATGTTATGCGGTAGTCTCTAATGCGCAAGATCGGCTCCCAAGTTATACATAACGGGCTAGTTCGATCCCAGGCATTCTAACTCCGGGACTTTTTACCTCCAGGCTTTCTAACCCAGGTCCTCTAATAGCTCAGCGCTGGGCACAAACCAGTAGCTACCCGTCAAGGCCGCGGAAAATTCGATCATGCGGTCGTGCAAACCGTCGGGGGTCATGCCAAACATTGATTCAAGCTGCAGTTGGATGCGACGTTGCTCGCAGGCGAAGGCAACAAACAGTAAGCCGTGATCCGTGGCGTTACCATATGGCGCGCTACGCCGGTAAATCTTCATCGCCTGCCCATCAACTTTTAAGTCGGTACGGCTTAGGTGTGAGTCCGCTGGCATAGCATCACCAAGCAGTTCGACATCATCTACCTTAGTGCGACCGATGACCGCCTCTTGCGTGGCAACAGCTAGCGCCGCAAAGCCGCAGACATCGTGACGCCACTGCTGTGTGAGCGCAATGCTTCCGCCCTCGCCCTTGCAACCCTCAGCAATCAGCGCCGCGTCAAAGCGCAAATCATCTTTTGGATTCGCAGTGCCATCAACAAAACCCAGCAAATCGCGGTTTTCTGCGCGTTGAAAAACCGGCATATCCAGCGTGACCCGAGCGACCTCGGCAAGCCCACACGCGTACGCCATGGCTCGGTCATGTACACGGTCACGACTATCGCCTTGTAGCCAGATCCATAGGTCGGCCTGGGTCGACGGCGCCGACCAAGTCGACGCGTCACCGATGGGGCTAAAGTCACTCAAATCATCCGGAACATGCTCGCTTAGCAAGGCTTGAGCGACTGGTAAGCCAATACCAACAACCGCAGCGTGCTCATTCACAGCGTGCCGGTCGCTAGCTCGGGCGACGCCCAGTCTAGCCGCCAGCTCGCTCGGTTTAATACCTGCCCGCAACACCAACTCAAGATGATGTTGGTGCGGATTATCGGTCGCGAATATCGCTTGCTGCGCTGTCGCCATTACATATGCTCCGCTACTACACCGGATCCCAATTAAACACGTCGGCGCTGACGTCCATTGGTACCATGCTTGCCGCCATCGCTGGCATTGCATGGGTGGCAATACTCTCCGGCGTCCAGCCTTCGGTTGTTTGCACCGAGCGCAGCGGCCGCGGCTGACTCATTAGGAAGATTTCGTTGTTACGCACCGCAAAAATTTGCCCATTCACGTGCGCGGCATCATCGCTGCACAAGTAGGTGACCATCGGCGCAATTTTCTCAGGCGTCATCTGCTTGATCTTCTCGACCCGTGCTTGTTGCGCTTCGGTGTCTGTTGGAATCGAACCGATCATGCGGCTCCATGCAAACGGTGAGATGCAGTTAGAGCGAACATTGAAGCGACGCATGTCGAGCGCGATAGATTTCGACAAACCAACGATGCCCAGTTTTGCTGCGGAGTAGTTGGCCTGACCGACGTTACCAATGAGACCACTGGTAGACGTGAAATGCACAAACGCCCCGCTCTCTTGCTGGCGAAAATGCAAGGCCGCTGCTTTGCTCACGTTGAAGCAACCGTTCAAATGTACATCGATGACCGCTTGCCAATCGGCATGACTCATGCGGTGGAATATTCCATCACGCAAGATGCCAGCGTTGTTGACAACAATATCGAGGCCACCAAATGTGTCCAACGCTGTTTGTACGATGCGCTCGCCACCAGCTGGGTCGGCCACACTATCGCCGTTGGAAACCGCTTCGCCACCCGCCGCTCGGATCTCTTGACAGGTTTCTTCAGCCGGCCCGATATCGGCACCAGCCCCATCGACCGCACCGCCTAGATCATTGACCACCACCTTGGCACCGCGTGACGCCAACATCTTCGCAATGCCAGCGCCAATTCCGCGTCCCGCACCTGTGACAATTGCAATTTTATTTTCAAGCATTAGTTTTTCCTATCCCGGTGAATACAGGCTTGCCGCGCACCGGATATTTTCTAGATTGGATAACGCCAGCGAACGCGGCGCCAAGGCAATTACATTGTGTGGGTCTGGCGATCGGATTTGAGCGCTGCGGCCAGATGATTCTCGATTTTATTACGGGTTTGACCCTTGTCGAGCTCACTGAACTGAACCCCAATCCCAGCGGTGCGATTGCCCTGCGCGCCACGTGGAGTTACCCAGATTATGCGCCCGGCGATCGGCATTTTTTCTTTTTCATTTATCAGTGTCAGCAGCATGAATACTTCATCGCCTAACTTGTACGGCTTCGCCGTCGGGATGAACAAGCCGCCATTTTTAACCATCGGCATGTATGCAGCGTATAGCGCACTTTTGTCTTTGATTGTAAGCGACAGGATGCCCTGCTTCGGCCCAGCCATCAGCTACCCCTTATGTTGCCTTGGTGAACGTATGTCGACCCGCCCATACGAGCGCCAGAGTCTCCAAAGCGAGCTGCGCATTTGGATTCCCGCGTCCAACATGCAAACGAGTTGCGGCAGTTATTGCGTCGAGTATGCAATATAGGCGCGCAAGGTCCAACTTCACTTCGCCCAGCGCCGACCTTTTGATCAGGTCGACAACTCTTAGATTCATCCAATAAAGTACCTGATCCATGGGCAATTTGCTCCATTGCTGTGCCGCCGCAAGCGGATCAGCATTCTTACCGAGCAGCTTGCGCAAGGTCGCATCAACTTCCTCACGTTGCGCCAAGCCACCATCGACACTGAGCTCGAAGGCCCGCAGCGGCGCCCCCATCGCAGCATCAACCAGCTGGGCTGCCGCATCGCGGTCCAAGTTGTGTTCAGCAACCAGCCAGTCGATCGCCACCGCGGTGTCCGGCTTCGCTAAGCGAAACTGCTGGCAGCGGCTGCGGATTGTCACCAGCAGTGCATTAGGCCTGTCTGTGACGAGTACAATTACGGTGCCTGCGGGTGGTTCTTCGAGCGTCTTTAGCAGCGTATTGGCCGCCGCGACGCTCATCCGCTCAGCCGGATGGACCAGCACTGCACGATGTTGACCATAGTGACGCGTCAGCGTAGAGCGCTCAATCATTGTGCGCACTTGCTCCACGGCTATATCAGCCTTGCCCTCCACCGGCATGATCTCGATTGAGTCCGGGTGTGATCCGGCGGCAACCAACATACAGCCTCGGCAGCTGCCGCAAGCACGCGCCGCCACCGGCGACTCGCACACCAGCCGCGCTGCAAGCGCCCGAGCGAAGACGAGCTTGCCGGTGCCGCTAGGTCCGTATAAAAGGACCGCGTGCGGCATTCTGGCGCGTTGCAACATATCGTCGAAGCGTGCCGACAGTTGCGTTTGCCACGGCAAGGTAGGAATTAGCATATTAGCTTCAGCATAGCCGCGATCTGCGCACTGACGGCGCTCATCGAAGCACTCGCGTCCAACACATTATAGCTAAGCGGATGCTCGGCGGCGCGGCGTAAATAACACGCCCGTACGCGTTCAAAAAATTCCGCGCGCTCGCATTCGAAGCGATCCGTAGCGCCGTTGCGCGCCGCGGCGCGCGCCAAGCCAACGGCAACTGGGAGGTCAAAAATGAACACACAGTCCGGGCGCAGCGCTCCCTGGACTAAACTCTCCAAGCTTGCAATGTCATCCCAGCTCATGCCACGACCAGCGCTCTGATAGGCGTAACTTGCATCAGTGAAGCGATCGCACAGCACCCATTTTCCAGCCGCGAGAGCCGGCGTGATCAATTGATTAAGATGCTGCGCGCGAGCCGCAAAGATCAACAACAGCTCCGCCATCGGCGCGACCGCTTCATCGCTCGGGCGTAATACCAGCTCGCGAATTTGTTCAGCATAAGGCGTGCCACCTGGCTCACGCGTGGTGATTACGTGTTTACCTTGCGCGGTCAACAAGTCTCTCGCCGCTTCGATTTGGCTCGATTTCCCAGCCCCTTCGATGCCTTCGAAAGTAATGAATTTGCCGATCATTTAGACGTTTGCCTACGCGACAATATATAGCGCTTTACGGCGCGATTGTGCTGCGCGTACGTATCCGAGAATTGATGCGTCCCATCACCTTTCGCGACAAAGTAGAGAACCGTCCCGGGTTCTGGATGGAGTGCTGCGTAGATCGCATCAGCGCCAGGATTGGCGATCGGCGTGGGCGGCAATCCTTTGTGCACGTAGGTGTTATAGGGTGTGTCCTCGCGCAGGTCTTTTCGGCGAATATCACCATCAAAACGATCGCCCATCCCATAAATAACGGTGGGATCGGTTTGCAGCTTCATGTTCTTTCGCAGTCTGCGCACAAACACACCAGCGATCCGAACACGTTCATGCGCAGCGCCAGTTTCCTTCTCAACTATCGATGCCATGATAAGCGCCTCATAAGCACTCTTGTAAGGCAATCCTTGCGCTTTGTCGTTCCAAGCGGCCGCCAGTTTTTGCTTCATAGCCGCGCCCGCGCGACGCAGTACGTCTAAATCCGAGCCGCCTCGAGAGTAGATATATGTATCCGGAAAGAACCGCCCTTCTGGATGCTCATCCGCGCGGTCCAAGGCCGACATGATCTGCGCGCCAGTCCATCCCGCAGTAGCCTGAGTCAACATTGCGCTACGCGCCATGGCCGCGCGGAATTGCTTAAACGACCAGCCTTCGACGAATGTGATGGAGTATTGAATGGACTTGCCGGCCACCATTTTCGCCAACAACGAGACGATTGTATCGCTGTCTTCAATGCGGTATTCACCGGCTTTAATACGGCTCGCGAGTCCGCTGATGCGGCCATACCACAACAGCGCACGTGCGTCGGCAATGGTGCCGTTCGCCTGCAAGCCGTTTGCAAGTTGTGCGAGTGTGGCCCCACGTTCGACCACTAGAGCGGCACTTTGCGGGGACCCACGCACGGGCGTCAGCAATGCGTGGTTAACATGGACGCCGCCAAGCACGATCAGCACCGCAACTACGATGAGTCCAACACCAAGCCAGTGCGCAAAACGTGCAAACATTGCCTGCGTGCCGCTGTCTAGCTCATACGCTTGAAGATGAGCGTGCCATTAGTCCCGCCAAAGCCGAAGGAATTGCTGAGCGCGACATCGATCTTCATGTCCCGCGCGGTGTTTGGCACGTAATCAAGATCGCAGCCCTCGCCAACGTTATCAAGATTGATCGTTGGTGGCGCCACTTGCTCGACAAGCGCCAGCACACACAAGCCCGCTTCGACGCTACCGGCCGCACCCAACTGATGGCCGAGCATGGATTTGGTCGAGCTCACCGCCAGCGTCTTCGCAGAATCGCCAAATGCAGCTTTTACCGCGTTAGTCTCAGCGACGTCGCCAGCCGGCGTGGAAGTGCCGTGCGCGTTGATGTAGTCAACGTCTTGCGGATTCATGCTGGCGTCCTTCAATGCAAGTTGCATACACCGGCGTGCACCAGACGCATCATCAGGCGGCAGTGTCATATGGTAAGCATCGCTGCTCATGCCGAATCCAACCACTTCGGCATAAATGCGCGCGCCACGCGCCTCGGCATGCTCGAGCGCCTCGACCACTAGCGCGCCAGCACCATCTGAAAGCACAAAGCCATCGCGATCTTGGTCCCAAGGTCTGCTGGCACGCGTCGGCTCATCATTGCGCGTGGACAAGGCACGTGCGGCGGCAAAACCGCCCAGTCCCATCGGTGACGTCGCCATCTCGGAGCCACCCGCGATCATGACATCCGCGTCCCCACGCTCAATCATGCGCGCCGCATCACCAATGTTGTGCGTGCCAGTCGAGCAGGCTGTGACGATGCTGTAATTGGGGCCCTTAATGCCATAGCGTATAGATAAGTTGCCGGCGACCATATTGATAATGTTCGACGGTACGAAGAATGGCGAGATTTTGCGTGGGCCACCTTTTTGGTAACCCTCGTGACCACGTTCGATACCAGGCAAGCCGCCGATGCCGGAACCGAACGCGACACCGATGCGCTCGGCATTCTCTTCATTGATTTCAATACCCGAATCTTCAATCGCTTGCACCGCCGAAGCAATGCCGTAGTGGATGAATGGATCCATTTTCCGAGCATCTTTAGGACTCAGGTAAGCGTCCAGATCAAAATTTCGTATAGAGCCACCGATGCGGCTAGCAAACCCTGTGGTGTCGAACGCATCAATAAGCCCGATGCCACTGCGGCCCGCCTTAACCGCCGACCATGTATCAGCAACGTTGTTGCCGACAGGCGTCACCATTCCAAGCCCAGTCACTACAATTCGGCGTCTCATTGCTGTTCTCCACAGGTGTGTTCAGGCGCACCAGTCGCATATATGGGGCTATGCACAACTCATAGCCAAGCTCAATTGCTCAGCCGACAGCGTACACACTAAGTAAGAGAGTCTGCGACGAGTGTAGATGCGCGCGCCAGTTAGCACACGAATTTCACGAAAATTGAGTCGGCGAGGGGCGCTCTCTAGATTTCAGCGAGCCACCCCTCGATTTGACGCGCGAGGGTGGGTGTTACCCTACCCGCCTTCTGCGTTCGCGGTGATATAAGAGACAGCCTCTTTCACCGTAGTGATTTTCTCGGCTTCTTCATCCGGGATCTCACAGTTAAATTCTTCTTCCAGTGCCATGACTAACTCGACAGTGTCTAGTGAGTCGGCACCCAGATCATCCACGAAGGAAGAATCACCTGAAACATCTTCCTCTTTCACGCCGAGTTGTTCGACAACGATTTGTGTGACGCGCTCTTCAATCGTACTCATGACGATTAATAACCTCCCTCGATACGTGCCTCATGGTGCACGGCGAGTAGTTTAGTGATTTAGGGCTGAGTTGCAAGCACTCTCTGAGAAAAAGCCCTGCAGGAAAAACTATATTAAAAACAGTTACTTTCTTCGCAATGTCAATGTATCTTATCCAATCTAGTCCATTAACATTCCGCCATTTATGTGCAAGGTTTGCCCCGTTATGTAGGCTGCATCGGAGCTTGCTAAGAAAGCAACTGCGGCGGCGACGTCGGCAACGTCGCCTAATCGCCCCAGCGGAATTTGCCCTAGCAAGGCTTGTTTTTGCGCATCAGGAAGCCCGCGTGTCATGTCGGTATCAATGAACCCAGGTGCCACAGCATTGGCGGTAATACCACGCGGAGCGAGTTCTCGCGCAATGGATTTTGTAAAACCTAACAAGCCCGCCTTAGTCGCGGCATAATTGGCCTGCCCGGCGTTGCCCATGAAGCCTACTATTGACGTCAAGTTGATGATACGACCGCGCCGCGCCTTCAGCATTGAGCGCGTGCATGCGCGCGTGAGCAAGAACACACCGCCAAGGTTGGTTTGCATGACAGTGTTCCAGTCTTCGTCTTTCATACGCACCAATAGCGTGTCACGCGTAATTGCGGCGTTGTTGACCAAGATAGATGGCATCAGCCCCGCCTCAGCTAGGCCTGCTGCAAGTGCCGCAACTGACTCAGGCTCGCCCGCATCCAACACCTGGCCCGGCGTGCCGAGCGTTTGCGTCAGTGCGTCCGCACCCGTAGCACTGGTAGCAGTGCCAACAACAGTCGCACCCGCGGCTTTAAGGCGGGCCGCAATCGCAGCACCAATACCACGGCTAGCCCCCGTTACAAGCGCGACCTCGTTGGTGAGATCAAGCATCGGCATGTACCAATGCAGTAGCCTTGTCCAGGCTAGCTTGGTCGAACACGGGCAAGGCTGCGAGGCTGCGGTCAATGCGCCGCACCAGCCCGGCAAGAATTTTCCCCGGTCCGCATTCAACAATTGTATCGATGCCTTGGGCGCGCATGAATTCGATCGTTCGCGTCCACGGCACCGGGCTGTAGACGTGCGGTACCAAGACAGCGCGAATTGCTTCTGCTTGTGCATGCGTCGCAACATCGACGTTATGCACAATTGGCACGCTTGGCGCACTCAGCGACAGCTCCGCAATCAGTGGCTCCAATTGTGCACCAGGCGCCTCCATAAGCTGGCAATGCACGGGTACGCTCACCGGCAGAATCATCGCCTTCTTGGCGCCTGCATTCTTCGCTTCGATCAATGCGCGTTCGACCGCAGCTTTGTGGCCAGCAATTACAACCTGCCCAGGTGCATTGAAGTTCACCGCGGACACGACTTCGCCTTGCGCCGCCGCCGCGCATGCTTTGACGACTTCAGCGTCATCAAGCCCGAGCACGGCTGCGACCGCACCCTGCCCTTCTGGCACTGCCGCTTGCATACACTTGCCGCGCTCGTGCACAAACTTCACCGCGTCATCGAATGGCAGCGCTTGTGCGCACACCAGCGCAGTAAATTCTCCGACACTGTGTCCCGCCATCAAAGCTGGCAACGGCCCGCCGCATTCACGCCAAACCCGCCAAGTAGCAACTGCGGCGACCAACACCGCCGGTTGCGTGTTCTGTGTGCGGTTTAAATCTGCCTCCGGACCACTGAGCATCATCTTAGCGATATCGTAACCGAGCGCGCTTGATGCCTCTTCGAATGTATCGCGCGCAACCGGGTATTTATTAACCAGTTCGCTCAACATGCCAACGGATTGTGAGCCCTGTCCGGGGAAAACTATTGCTAAATTCATACTGACTTCTCTACCTGACTCGGCATTACTGCCCTTCCTTCACGCGGCCACGCCTACCGCGCCAACTAGGACGAGCGCCGTCAGCGCCTATTTAGAGCTGCAGGCTGATTACATGTGCTTGCGTGCCAACCACGACAAACGCCGGGTCGTACCGTGACTTAACAACAAAACAGCGGCTAATAACGAACTAGCGCTGAACCCCACGTAAAGCCGCCACCGAAGGCTTCTAACAGCAATACATCGCCACTTTTGATGCGGCCATCGCGTACTGCCGTATCCAATGCGAGCGGCACTGACGCAGCAGATGTATTGCCATGCCTATCGACGGTGACAACCACATTATCCATCGACATCTTGAGCTTCTTGGCGGTCGCTTGAATAATGCGCATATTGGCTTGATGCGGAATTAACCAATCGAGTTCTGAGCGATCCATGTTATTGGCGGCGAGCGTCTCATCGACAATGCGCCCAAGCGTGCGTACCGCGATCTTAAACACATCATTACCTTGCATGCGCGTGACAGCTGGGCCCGCAGCCGGGTTGTCATAACCATCACCAACGCTACCATCGACGTACAGTAAGGGCTCGTACTTGCCGTCCGCATGTAGGTGCGAAGACAATATCCCAGGCTCTTCACCCGCTTCTAACACCACCGCACCAGCACCGTCACCGAACAGCACGCAAGTACCACGGTCAGTCCAATCAAGTAGCCGGCTGTGCACATCTGCGCCCACCACCAACGCACGTTTGGCGCTGCCGCTACGAATGAACTTATCTGCAATTCCGAGGGCGTAGATAAAACCACTACACACGGCCTGCACATCAAAAGCCGCGCAGCCGTTTGCGCCTATGTTGTGCTGTAGCTGGCAGGCGGTGGCTGGATACACACGATCCGGCGTGGTGGTACCAAGAATTATGAGGTCGATTGTTTTTGGATCAATACCAGCGGCTTCAATCGCACGATTCGAGGCGTGCAAGGCCAAATCACCAGTCCCTTGGCCGTCAGCAGCTCGATGGCGCTGATGAATGCCGGTACGCTCGACGATCCAGTCGTGCGAAGTATCTACCATTTTTGCTATTTCAGCATTGGTGACTACGCGGTCAGGGACATAGCTGCCCGTACCAATAATGCGGGCAAAGCTCATGATGCCTCCCGTTGCTCCATGACACTGTTGAGTCGTGACTCAATCAGGATAGGGACTTGTTTTTCTATCTCGGCAGCGGCGACCGCAATGGCGTTTGCGAACGACAATTCGTCAGCGCCGCCATGACTCTTAACGACGATGCCACGTAAGCCTAACAGGCTCGCGCCGTTGTAGTGGCGCGGGTCGATGCGATTACGTAGCGAGCGTAATACTGGCATGGCTACAAGTGCTGCTGCACGCGTAAACATATTCCGATTGAATTCGGCCTTCATAAACTTCGCGATTAGACGTACCGCCCCTTCAGTCGATTTAAGCGCAACATTACCGGCAAAACCATCGCATACAACCACGTCAGCCGCGCCTTCAAAGATGCCGTCAGCCTCAACGTAGCCAACATAATGCAAATCACTTTTTTCCAGTAGTTGATGCGCCGCCTTGACCTGCTCGTTGCCCTTGATAGCCTCTTCGCCAATATTCAACAAACCGACGCGTGGTCGCGCATTGTCGTCGACAGCGCTGGCAAGTACCGCACCCATCAATGCGAATTGCAGCAGGTGCTCGGTTGTACAGTCAACGTTTGCACCTAGATCCAGCACGTGTGTATGGCCGTCACTTGTTGGCAAGGTCGAGCAAATCGCAGGCCTGTCAATTCCGCTTGCGGTCTTCAATACAAATCGCGCCGTCGCCATCAGCGCGCCTGTGTTGCCTGCACTGACGCAAGCGCCCGCCGCTCCGCTCTTGACCATATCGATGGCCACCCGCATTGAGGAATCGCGCTTACCACGCAATGCTTGCGCGGGCGGCTCATCCATACCCACACTTTGGGACGCATGCTGAATGCTAATACGTTCGTTTTTGACGTTAGCCGCAAGCCTAGTGAGTAACTCGTCCTGATCCCCCACTAAGACCAGATTGAGTTCGGCGTCGCCACCGAGCGCGCGCAACGCTGCTGCCACAACGACTTCTGAACCGAAGTCGCCGCCCATCGCATCGAGCGCGATCGTGTGCAAGCGCTATTCGTCTTCTTCTGGAAGTACTTGGCGTCCGCGATAATAGCCATCTGCGCTGATGTGGTGCCGACGATGCGTTTCGCCGCTGTTCGGCTCGATGGATAGTGTTGGTCCTTTGAGCGCGTCATGTGCGCGGCGCATGCCACGTTTCGAACGCGTTTTACGGTTTTGTTGTACGGCCATATGGCCTCCCTAAAGTCAATTGAAACTGATGCGGAAAACCGTTTTCCGCGAGAAATTTTTGCGGCCAAGGCCGATCGATAGATTAGTCCGGTGCGCGCTCAGCGATTAGCGCGTC
>Ga0055584_100004422_pt1 | contig 13820 bp, 9 predicted proteins | sample OSDHelmetaG_FD_58716 | JGI IMG/M metagenome (GOLD analysis project Ga0055584, IMG submission 58716) | Pelagic marine sediment microbial communities from the LTER site Helgoland, North Sea, for post-phytoplankton bloom and carbon turnover... | ecosystem: Environmental > Aquatic > Marine >... | reverse complement strand
CAATGCGTCGCAGCAACCCGGCGACGGAGCATTCGCGCCGAACCTGGCTCTTGATCCCGGTGCATTCACTGACGGAATGAGCAACACGCTGGCGGCCGCCGAAGTCAAAGCGTTCACACACTATCTGCGTGATGGAAGCGGGGGGACTGCGATTCCACCGGTTGCCTCCGGCATTGGTGCTCTGGGCGGTGATTTCAAAGACACCGGCCATACGGAATGGGTCGACGGCCGCGTGCATCAGACCGGATTCACGACGACGTTCACTCCCAACACACACGTGCCACACACAGTCGGAGGCACGACCTACGACATCGATTACACATCCTGTCGCGAAGACAAGCCGACATCTGTCTGCACCGGACCCACATACGTCTCTGTGACATCACGCAGCTACCATTCCGGCCTGGTCAACCTCCTGCTGATGGATGGCTCGGCGCGAACTGTTTCGGATTCCGTCGACGCCACCACATGGCAACGCCTCGGCTCACGAGCCGACGGCGAAACGCTCGGCGACTTCTGAAACAGCGACTAACTGGTGTCCCATTAGTAGGTCCTGCTTGCCGGGCAAGGCCCACTTTCAAGCCCAACGCATTCTGTTTCTGGCACTCGTCCCGACGCTCACAGTTCTTGCGTTCAACCTTTGCTGCTTTGTGTCTGATCCTGAGTCTGATGCGTCGATCCGCGTCGGCCTGGTGGTCGTTGCTTCAATTGCGGAGGTCGGTGTGTTCACTGTTCCGTGAGGGACGGCGCAGATTGACAGCTTTCGGGGAACGGGGCTTTCAGATGTCCGAAAGGCTGTTGCTTAACAGCAGTCCTTCGAACTGCGCGGTGGCCAGCCAGAGTTGCTCAACAGCATTCAGCCAGGCGAGATGGGCCTGTGCGTACGATCGCTGAGCGGTCAGAACGGCGAGGTACGCGTAGTCGCCGGCTTCATAGCTCTGGCGAGCGAGGTTCAGATTTTCTCGCGGTGGACGACAGGCAGGAAATTGAGAGTGCGCGAAGTTCGGCACTCCGAGTGGTTCCATTCAGGCCATCAGGAATCGCATGCTCTCGTGGGCCTGACGCAGTGTGTCGTCGTCGTTGATGAATCGCAGGATCGTGTGGAAGCCGTACAGAGTTTTGATCCGGTGAGTGAGCCGCGCCTCATCGCGTTTCAGTTCACCACTCCAGTAGTCGGCGACGCGGGGATCGTGGTCGGATCGCTTCAGCAATCCGAGTTCCTCTGACACGTCCGGCAGAGATCGGATCAGGCGGACATGTTGGTGATGCCCAGCGAATCCCTTGCGGGCCGTGGCTTCGAAGCCAAAACGCGACAATTCGATTAACGCGGCCGTGTGGTTGATGAGATGCCACATGCCGCCGTATCCCTGCCGCCGAGACTTCACTGACGCGATCAGTTCGTCGACGACCACTTCAACCATTTCCTGCTGCGAGCGGTAAAGTGGAAAGTCGTGAGCTTCCGGCAATGCGACCTGCTCGCCCTGTTTCCAGCCGATCGTCTGTCCGTAGTAGCCCCGGCCAGCCGTGACGCCGTTGAAGCCTTCGATGAGCTTCCGAACCCCTCCCACAATCGTTGGAGTGGCGTATTCCGGGTGATCGTGAAGGGCGCGAATTGCGATGGCGGCGAAGATCACGTTATGCCCGGACTGCCGTGTCTTTCCGATGTTTGTCGAGAGGGCCTTCGCGATGTCCGGAATCAGATTCTCCTGTGCCTTTTCGTCAGGCACCGGCTTGAAGAGTTCCGGTGCCGTGATCCCAGCCTTCCGGGAATTGAACCAGAAGGCTTCTTCACCCTTGATGATGCGGTCGAGTTCGCCTTCCACTCCCTGATACACGGCATCGTCCAGATCTCCGAGGTCCTCACCCCAGAAGTACCCCGCGACAACCGCCGCCCCGAGGTGTCCGGCGAGGGCACTCGCTTTGTGGGCATTCGCCAGACCACACAGGCCTTTGTAGAGATAGTCAAACTCAACCATGTCATCTCCGTGAGCCGATCGACCACGACCGCCGCCACCCCAGTTCTTCATGACAGTCTGGTGGAGCGAGTCAAAGTCCTGCGGCCTTGACGATTTCTTTGAGATCGAGCGCTTTCAACATTTCTGTCGTACGATCATTCAGCGTTTTGTCCTCACCGATCGTCAGCGTTGCCGGATACCCGGCCTTGTCCACTGCCGCAGTGAACTGTTTCGTACCATCTGTACCCAGAACCTTGACCTTAACGATGCGGTCCGCGACTACTCGAGTCATGACCTTCTCGTCGCAGGTCAACTCTGCGATTCGTTCCTGCTTGAGCTTGTCGAGTGCGGGCATCACTGTCTTTCGCATCTGGGGCTCGATCTTCGTACGGGCATCCTTCTGAATTTGAACAATCTCTGCACGTGACGGTGGACCACGGCGAACTTTGCGGCGCGACGCCATGATCTTGCTGCGCATGTAGCCGTGCATGAACTTCTGCATCAGTCCGGGGATGGTCTTCGGGACAAGTGTGTGAGCGTGATCGTGAATCTCTTCACCGCGGGTTGTTTTGAAGGTGTCGACTGCCAGCTTCCACTGCGATTCACTCGTCAGCGCCCGGGCTTTTGCCTTTTGAACTCTGCTGACATTCAGTCCGCCGACAATTGATTCAATGTTGCCCGCCACTTTCTTGCGCAGCGCTTCGTCCGCCGCTCTGGCCGCTGCTTCCTCAGCGGCCCGCTTCGCCTTTTCGGCGGCCGTGAGCGGTGGTTTCTTTTCTCCAGTCACTTTTTCGACCGTCGACTTCTTTCCTGGTTCGGCGTTCTTTGCGTCCTTGTCTTTGTCAGCCGCCGAGACTGATATTGGCACCACGCCGATCGTCACTAGCAATACGAGGCGTCTGAGTGTTCGCGTTCGCATGAAGTTGCTCCGTGATTGACATTAAACAAACGCTGCGGTACTTCCCATGAGAACGGCTCACCGCTCTCCAGCCGTTCCCGTTTCTCTGGATTCGACCCTGCGGTCGGGGGCTTTTCGCGAGTTCTCCGCAACGACCCCCTGCGGACCGCCAAGTTTGACAGATTCATCGTCAGTGTTGTCAGAAATCGCGATGTTGCCGAACACGTGAGCAGGCTCCGCAGACTTGTCGACCACGATTGCTGTTCCGAGGAATCGGCTGGCGATGTTGCCTGTGACCCGGACCTGCTTTGCCCCTGAAGCAAAGAGGGCGTGACGCCAGCGGTCGATGCGGTTCTCTGAAAATGAAACGCTGGAGTTACTGTGGACCCAGGCAGCAAAGTTCGGAGGGCCAGGGCCACCGCGCGGACCATTGCCCTGAAACTGATTGCCCGAGATCGTTGCTGTTCCCTGGACCATCACGCCAGCGACGCCTCCACCGGTGATCGTGTTACCAATGACGACGGCCGACGAATCCTCCCGAATGGCGATCATTGGTGGCATGCCGCCTGTTCGTACCAACTCGTTTTGCGCGATCCAGGCATTCGACGCGTTGCGGATTCCGACGGCAACGGTTTTATTCTCAATGCATTTGTTGTCGACGATCAGGGCTGAAGCCTCTTCACGTACACCAACGCCGGCGAGTGCGTTCTCACGGCACTCATTCTCCACGATCACAGCTCGAGCACCCGTCTGCGTGCCGATGCCGGCCTGCCCGTTCTTCTGGCATCGATTGTTACGAATCACGGGAAGTGATCCGTCCTCCGAACCGATCCCGGCCAGCAGGTTGTCGTAACAATGATTGCCTTCAATGATCGGCCTCGCTTCTGTGCGGGAGCCGATGCCAGCCATCAGGTTGTTGTAGCACTTGTTGTCTCGAATCACTGCGACAGCTTCGGTCTCGGTGCCGATGCCGGCCATGAGGTTGCTGTAGCACTCGTTGCTGACGATCACCGGCCGAGCGGCAAGCTGTGAACCGATTCCGGCCATCTCGTTGTCATGACACCGATTGTGGCGAATCACGGGTTCTGCTTCCGTGCGACAGCCGATGCCCGACATGCCGTTCTCGTAACACTCGTTGTGCTCAATGAGCGGCCGGGCCTTCGTTCGGCAGCCGATGCCCGCCATAGCGTTTTTGTAGCATCGGTTGTGACGAATGATGGGAGTCGAGTCTTCACGAGCTCCAATGCCTGCCATGTCATTCTCATAGCAGTCGTTGTCTTCGATGATCGGAGAGGTCGTCGATTCCGTGCGAACACCGATTCCGGCACGCCGGTTGTTAAAACACTTGTTACCTCGCACGGTGGGACACGCGCCTTCACTGATTCCGATACCAGCCCTCACGTTCTTGTAACAGGTGTTGTTGATGACCAACGGGTTTGCGCGTTCGTGTCCAATTCCGGCATAGAAATTTTCGAAGCAGATGTTCTCTTCGATTATTGCGGTTGAGCCTCGCATGGAACCGATTCCACCGCCCATATTCCGGTACGTCACGTTGCGATAGATATGCGGCGAGACACGTTTGCCTTTCGCTCCAGTGATCCCGATGCCGGTATAGCCGATGTGATGGACAATGTTGTTGGTCACAGTGCAGCGGGTGATACCCGCGACCGCGATTCCGGCTGTACCAGGTGCGCCGATCGGTTCCTTCGCCTGTTCTTCACCCTGCGTGGCATGGTGCTTATTCCAGCGGTCTTCGTCGTACTTGCCGATTCCGGTTACGCTGAAGCCGTCAAGTGTCGAGTCCTCGACCATCGTCACGCCCGGGGCTGTTGCGCTGGCCACGTTGCCGTCAATAATGGTCGATTCCGCACGCTTCAGGCCGAGCTTGCCATTGCTGTTATCGCCGGCGCTTCTGACAGTGACGCCCGGTTTCAAGTGAATGCGTTCCTTGTAGGTTCCGGCGTCCACAAGCACGACATCGCCCGAAGCGGATGCGTCGATGCCTGCCTGAATCGTTGCATGATCCTGGGGCACTCGAATCGTGGCCGCGTCCGCATAAGACATGGCCCCGAGAATCACGATCATAACTCCCGATGCAACGGCCGAACGCGCCGGGCAGAGAGTTTGAAGGAGTAAGCGTCCGGGTGAATACATGCTGTTTTCTCCTGCCGCGAAACGGTCATGACACTCGTGAAGTATGCGAATGAGTGCAAACTGCACTCGGTTGGGTCAGTGTCAGCCACAGCCCTTAACGGTGCGAAAGCTGATGGCCGATGTGAGAAGCGGCGGCCGCGCGTGCCGCTTGGTGCACTGGAGAAACTCGGGAGTGTCTGTCGTCCGGCAGAAGCCTTTGAACATGCGGCGGTACTGCCACTCCTTGACGCCTTGCTTCGGGCCTGTTGGATTGATGATCAGTCCGCCTTCCGGAGCCGTTTCGTAATACGCGGCGTCATAGAAGTCGGCACACCATTCGGCCGCGTTGCCGGCGAGGTCAAAGATGCCCTCAGGAGTCGCCCCGGCGGGATGTGCGTCGACGTCCGCGTACTCTTTTCCAACGAAGTGACCGCGAGTTTCATCCGGAGCTTCATTGCCCCAGGGGTACTTACGCCCCTCAGTGCCGCTGGCGGCAAACTCCCATTGGGCTTCGGACGGGAGTTGCCGTCCCATCCACTTCGCATAGCCAGTCGCCTGGTACCAGTTCACGCCAACCACTGGTCGCTTCTCATGACCGTTAGCGACAGCAAATCTGCCTTCGTCGTCACGAGTGATTGACTGATTCCACGGCGCCCAGTTCCAGTAACCTGGGTTATCCGCATTCAGAAAGCGGCAGTAGTCCGCGTTTGTGACCTTGTACTTATCGATGTGGAACGGGGCCATCTTGACACGGTATCTATCTCCCGTGCGCTCCTCCAGTTCCGCACTCTGCGACGTGAAATAGTGCCCCTTGCGTTCAAAGTCGCCGGGTTTGATTTGCACCATGCCCGTCGTGCCACATCTCTTGGCGATCGAGTTGTTGATCGGAATCATCTCGGGTTCGACGCCGGTCTCGGCATAGCGCCGACCGAGCAGATCACGCACGAGCCATGACATCGTGAGGGCAGATTCACTCTGCTGCGGAAGACTGCCGAACAGCTCACGACACTCGGCCGAGTCCGCATGCAGACGGACTCCCGAGGCATCCACAAACAGCGAGTCGTCGACCTTCGAGCGGTCAACAACCTGGATGATCGCCCGGGCGCGTCGATCGAGCTGGCGATGCAGCTCCTTCCAGTCATCGCCCGTCTGCGGACGAGTCAGCAGTGACCGATCTTCCGGGCAAGTGAGTACATAGACCGGCCCGGTTGCAGCTTCTTTCTTTGCTTTCGCCGTCTGCTCGTCAGCCCGGACCACGCCCGACACTGCAACTGTTAAAAGAAGAACTGCCAGTGCGCCCGGGAGTCGAGTTTGGAATCGCTTCATCATTCAGTTTCCCCTTCTTGAGGTCGTCGTTTTCGCTCGCCGCTTACGCGACGTCTTTTTCTTTGCCGTGGTCGCTGATCCGTTGTCGCAACAGGCACTCTCCGCGTCGTCACAGCACGACCCGGATTCTGTTGTGCTTTCGGGCACGCATTCTGTCAGACACAGCCCGCGTTCCAGAAGCACCGGTACGCACGGATCGACGATGTGATAGTAGATGCTCGTGCCCTCGCGGCGCGACGCCACAATGCCGCGGTTCACCAGTCGCTGGAGCTGATTGGAGACGGCCTGCGGTTTCATGCCCAGCGCATTGGCCAGGTCGCCGAAACAGAGCTCTTCCTCGCGAACCAAAGCATGCAGCAGCCGCAACCGCGTCTCGTTCGCGAAGATCTTGAACAGGCGCGTCAGCAGCGTCGCTTCATCCAGAGAAATCAGCCCACGCGTGCCGACCGGCTCTGTCGCGTCCGCAGGAATCACCTTCAGCACAGCCATTCATCGCTCCAACGATAACACACGCATCAGTGTAATACTGTCCCCACTCACGCAGGACTTCAAGCCTGAACTCGAACCTGACGTCAGTGGCTTGCCACCGTGGCGCTACTGGTTCCATGTCCGATCTGGATTGTCATCTTCGTCTCGTCCCCGTGTTGGCCCGGCGCAGCCGCATACCAGAACAGCAGCTTGCCGTCGCGGAAGACGATGTCGAATGACATGAACGTACCGCCATTCCACTCTCCCGGCTTGCCCACGTCCAGCACGGGTGTGTCCCCCGATTTCGTCCAGTTGATGCCATCCGGCGAAGTGGCATGTCCGATCCGCCACGCGACTTTGCCGTCCATCGGCCCGCTACCGAGGTACCACATGTGGAATCCATCCGGCAGTTTCAACACCACCGGTCCGGCATGAGAACCGGAATCCCATGCCCCTTCCGGACCGAGTTCCACGACAGGTTGCGGCTGCTTCTTCCAAGTGATGCCGTCGGTCGAGGTGGCCATGTGCGTTTTGAATTCCCAGACCTGCTTGCTGTTCTTCGTCTTCTTGCCACCGCCGCAGTAGTACAGATGAAACCGGTCTTCGGCGACGCGCACCACACACGGGTCGAGGACGCTGCCGGCGAAGACGAGCTGCGGCTCACTCCAATGGAAACCGTCCTTCGAAGTCTTCATCACCAGGCCGCGCTGACCGGACTGGCCTTTCCCTGGATGGTACAGCCGGAAGAAGTCTCCGGCCTTGATCGCGTACGGCATGCTGCCTGGGAACAACGGGTTCTGATCAAACTTGGTCCAACTCACGCCGTCCGGAGAAGTGGCCATGCCGATCTTCTTGGGCTGACCGAACTGCGTCCCGCCGGAGTAAAAGTAGAACCGCTCCCCATCGTCGAGCACCGAGAAACAGCCGAGTGTCTGGTCGTCCCAGTCGCCCTTCTTGCCGACTGTGATGACGGGCTCATCGCCATGGCGTTCCAGACTCCTGGCTAGCTTTGTGTAAACAGCCGTTTGATGCGGAGCGGCACTCGTGCGCACGACCGAAATGCCGGAAGCCGTCCGGCGGTTTGCGTTTGGCGGTGGCGATGCCGCATTAATTACCACGCGAAATCCAAAGTCGCTCGACGTCGCATCCGGATGCGCTGAGTGACGATAAGCGGATCGTGCGTAGCGTCCGTAGCGGAACCAGGAACCGCCGCGCAGAACTCGCAGCAGACCGTTATTCGGGCCCTGAGGGTTATTGACCGGTGCGGCCGTGTAGTAATCGCCGCCGTAATAATCCTCGCACCATTCCCACATGCTGCCGTGCAGGTCATGAACACCGAAGGCATTCGGCTTGCGTTTGCCGACGGTTGTATCGAGCGGATCGCGCTCGCGCAGAGGAAGTGCGTCGTCGGCACAGACCAGGGCGTACTCAGACAGTCTGTCCGGATCGTCGCCGAAGTGGTATTCAGTGCGGCTACCGGCTCGGCAGACGTGTTCCCACTGGGCTTCTGTCGGCAGCCGAAAGTGAATTTTGGGATGCTTCTTCTTCAACGCGGCAATGAACTTCCGGCAATCTGCCCAGCTCAGTCCATACATCGGTTTGCGGGGGCCAACGTTGTGGGCCTGACGCGGGTTCTTCTTTGCCAGGGCCAGCCGAGGATGCTCGCCCATCAGTGCCTGCCACTGAGCCTGAGTGACTTCATACTTGCCCATGTAGAACGGTGTGGTGAGTGTCACCTTGTGCAGCGGTCGCTCGTCTCGCAGTCCATCGGCCGAACCCATCAGAAACGTCCCCTTCGGAATGGCCACAAACGCCATTTCCATGTCACCGCCGAGGTCGATTGTCATTTCCTTGTCGCAATGTTCCGCCAGAGCTTTCTGAGCTGCCGCCGCGTCAAACGGTTTCACTTTGGTCGGATCGGAGTCTTTGCGTATGGTCGGCAATTCGTCAGCCGCCGCGGGAATACCCTTCGCACCGTCGATCTTCAGTGCGACGCGAAAGCCCATGTGTGGGTGCTGGTTGGAGTCCTTCCGAATCCTCATGCGAATGGCGCTGCGTGCTCCGGAATCGGCCCAGTCGAATGAGCCCCCGCGGATCATCGTGCGGTCGTCGCGCATCTCATTCATGAATGTGGGCCCCGGCGGATCATTGAGTGGCGATTCCTTGAAGTAGAACTCGTGATATCTGTCGTTGACGTATTCCCACACGTTGCCGTGCATGTCGTACAGGCCGAACGCATTCGACTTCTTCTGACCGACGGAGATTGGGTGCGGCGGCTTCGGTTCCCAGGACATCCACGCGTACTGATCGACGAGCCTGTTGTACTCAGCCTCATCCTTCGCGAAGTACCACAACGTGTCAGTCCCGGCCCGGCAGGCGTATTCCCACTGAGCTTCCGTGGGCAGATGATATTCGCGGCCTTCTTTCTCACTGAGCCATTTGCAGAACTCGACGCAGTCCCGCCAGCAGACGTGCAGTACGGGTTCGTCGTCCTTCTGCACATATTTTGGCTTCCGCCAGGCATGCGGCGTGTGCCAGGTGGAGATCGGTCGGCCGCCTTTGTACGGCTTCCCATACAGCAGACCTCGCTCGGCTTCCGTCTGATAACCACTGTCCTCGGCGAACTGCCGGAACTGCGCGACGGTGACTTCGGTCGAGCCCATATAGAACGGCTTCGTGATCCGCACACGATGCGACGGAAGTTCGATTTTCCCGCCGGACAGCACGCTCTGGTACCGCTTACTCTCAGTGGAGCTTTCCGCCGCTGCACGCAGCTTCGCTTCCGTGCTGCCCATGCTGAATTCGCCTGGCGGAATCAGCGTCAGCTTCATGCCGACGGAATTCGTATCGACGACGGATGTGTCGTTTGCCTTCGCCCAGTGCTCCTGCAAATGCTTCGCCCGCTCCGCACTGAACGGTGCCTTCGCAATGGCCGCAGGACGGACTTCCAGTCCGTCCGGTGCAGTGGGCGGACTTCCAGTCCGTCCTACTGTCGTCGCGTCATCAACGTTAATGACGAGCCGGCAGCCGAAGTCGTTGATCCACGCTGTGACACCGTCACCATCACCGGCGGGGAAATGGAACTTCCGATAGGAACTACGGCAGTACTTCGCGTAGCGGAACCACGACCCACCACGCACTACACGAAAAAGTCCTTCCTTCGGCCCCGTTGGATCGATCAGCAGGGAGTCAAAGTAGTAGTCAGCGCTGTACCGGTCGGCACACCACTCCCAGACACCGCCGTGCATGTCGTACAGCCCGAAAGCGTTCGGCTTCTTCGTACCGACATCATGATAGAAGGCCTTGCCCTGAAACGCCGGCTTGTTGGGCCAGATCATGTTGCCTTCGAACCAGGCGTAGTCACCAAGTTGTGAGGCATCATCACCGTGGTAGAAGTCCGTCGTGCTGCCGGCACGGCACGCGTATTCCCACTGAGCTTCCGTGGGCAGCGCGAATGCGTGACTGGGTGCCTTCTGTTTCAGCTTTTTGATCAGGTTCTGGCAGTCGTCCCAACTGAGCACATTCATGGCCTTGTTGGGGCCCTGCATCAGGTTGTCGCCTTTGGTGAGTTCCGTCAGGAACTTGTGCGGCCCCATCACGGCCGTCCATTGCGATGTCGTGAGTTCGTGCCGCGCCATGTAGAACGGTTTTGAGACGACGACCCGGTGGACCGGTCCCTCGTCTCGTGAACCGTCGTTCGATCCCATCAGAAACGTGCCAGCGGGGATCAGCACGAATTCGATCTTCACCTCGTCGTGGAGTGAAATCGTCAGTTTCTTCCGCAGCTCCTGGCTCGTTCCAGTCTTGAGTGCGGCGACAACTTCTTCCGAATCTGCTCCAGGATCGCGGGTCTTCTTCCGAAGTTTGGCCTTCGGGTCAACGGCCGGCGGGATGCCTTCGACGTCCTTCAGTCGCATGGCAACCCGGAACCCCTGGTGCGGGTGCTGAGTCGATCGCTGAGTGATCCGCATGCGATACACCGACTGTGCTCCCCACCGCCCCCAGTCAAAGGACCCGGTGCGGATGATGCGACGCATGTCGCCCTTCTCGCTTTGCTCAGTCGGACCTGTCGGATCATTCAGCGGCGAGTTCTTATACGTGTAGCGATGCCACCAGTCGTTGACGTACTCCCACACGTTGCCATGCATGTCGAACAGGCCGAACGGATTCGGTTTCTTCCGCGCGACGCGGCTCGGCCGGTCATGCTTCTTCTGCTTGCCGTCCGACACGAACATGTACTCGTGCCCCAGACGATCGAAGTCCTCGAAATTGCCGAAGCTCCACGCGGTCGTCGTTCCTGCTCGACAGGCATATTCCCATTCCGCTTCCGTGGGCAGGCAGTATTCGACGCCTTCCTTCTTACTCAGCCATTTGCAGAATTCGACGCAGTCATTCCAGCACAGGTGCAGCACCGGCTCGTCGTCCTGCTGCTTAAGCTTGATCCACACCATCGGCTTCCGCCACGTGCAGATGGGACGCCGGCCCTTGTACGGCTTGCCGGCATGGAGTCCCTGCTCGGCTTCGGTTTTGTAGCCGGATTCGTCACAGAACTGACGGAACTGAGCCACGGTGACTTCGGTCGAGCCCATATAGAACGGCTTCGTAATCCGCACGCGATGCGCCGGCATCATGAGCATTTCCCATGTCGGCAAACGTGCGGGATCGAGCCCGGCCTTCTTTCCGGCCTCCAGAACCTTGTCGTACTGCTCGAGCGTCCGACCCATGGTGAACTCGCCGGGCGGAATCAGCGACAGCTTCATACCAATAGAGTTCGTGTAGACCAGGTCCTTCCCAACGTGCTTCGCCCACTGTTCCTGAAACCCTCTGGCCTGGTCCGCGTCGAACGGAGCACTGGCCATCGGAGGCCGGTCGGCACCGCACACTGTGGCCGACAACAGCAATATGGACAGGCAGGATGAGAAGGAATGACTCATGCGATTACCTCTGCTTCCAGGATGCGCTTCCGGCGTATTAGTTTGACACTCTCTCTGGCAAGGCACTCTTCACGCAGCGAAAACTGACTCCGGCGACAGCGTCTGCCAGTGGCGGGCGACTGTGGCGTTTGGTGCAGGTGAAGTACTCGGCCCGGTTGGCTTTACACCAGCCTTTGAACATCACGCGATACTTGTACCAGGTGTTGGGCTGGTAGGCCTGAGCGGCACCGGTCGGATTAATCGCCACTCCGCCGGTAGGAGCCTTCTGATAGGACGGGCCATCGAAGTAGTCCGCGCACCACTCGGCCGAGTTACCGGCCATCTGAAAGATCCCGTCCGGCGTCGCACCTGCCGGGAACCAGTCCACCGGGACGGTGTGTTTGTATTTGATCGGGAAATCGAGCCGCGATTCGTCGGGCGCCTCATTGCCCCAGGGATAAGTGCGACCATCCTTGCCGCCAGCCGCGAACTCCCATTCGGCTTCCGTTGGAAGACGCTTCCCGGCCCAGGCAGCATAGCCTTTTGCCTGATACCAATTGACCAGGACGATTGGATGCCGGGCCAGAGAGTTATCAGCTGGTGCGAACGTGCCGCGGTTTCGTCCCAGAGGAGCCCGTGCGATCCTCGTGTTCCAGGGCGTGGCATAGCCGACATTACCGTCGTTGAGGAACCGACAGTAGTCTTCGTTCGTGACCTTGTACTTATCGACGTAGAACGGCGAGACACGGACGCGGTAACTGGCCCCACCGGATTTCTGAGCTGTCCCGTCATCCAGAATAGTGAGGCCACCTCCGCTCGAATCGTAGAATGTGCCCGTACGCGTGTACTCGCCACCATCGAGCAGAACCATGCCCTCTGTTCCGGCAGTCCGGCCTTCTTTTCCTTTGACCGGAATCACGTCCGGCTCAATGCCGGAGTCGATGATGGCCCGGCCAACCCTCTCCGTCACAGACAGAGCCGTAGCAGGATTTGCCAGGACGTTCCGGACACGCTGCCTCGATTCGGCCGTCTCGATCCACAACCGTAATCCGGCCATGTCGAAAAACAGAGTTGAGTTGAGCTTTGCGCGATCAACGACCTCGACCGTAATCTGCGGCCCGTTTGGAGTCGGCGTCGATCGAAGCTGCAGAGCCTTTACATCCGCTGACTTCTTCTCGTCTGCGGTCGCCGGGCAGGACGCGACGACGACCGCTGCCGTAGCGAGCAAAAGACATCTCACCATTTGAGTTCTCCTCGATCACAACAGGCTCCCTGCCGCCTGCCGGCTCTCGAATTACCATCGTGCCTGACAGCAGCAGCGATACATATTACACGGTATCGTGTAACTCTGATCTTAGGAAGTATGCGACCTTCGCCCGGTGATCGCGACGTGATCGTGACCGGTGTTTCTAGAATTACGTCCGAAATCTGTTCTTGGCTGAGTTCTCGGAAGCGTCCCAAAGTGATTCACAGAATCGCCGCAAATGGCTGACTGTGTGTTCAACTTGATTCCAAGGCAAATTCGCTTCGCGCTCTCGGTGGGAGCGCGACCGGAGCGAGTTCCGCATTCTGCTAACTGCAGGCGGTTGCATCGCCCGCATGCTTCAAGGAATCGTTGTTCGTCGCTGCGGTGTAATCCAACGAGAGCTGTCTTCGATTGAGCTGGAACGAACTTCATCGCATGGTTGGTGCAAATCGCACCAACTTGTTCGTCAACGGCAAACGCGTCGCTGAAGATCAGGCCAACGGTCCCATCGCAACGGAAGCTTCCCACTTGATCGGCTGCAGCTATCACCGAACGAAGAGTTTCTTCACAGGAACAATCTCAGAAATCGTCGTCTACGATACTTTGCTGGATCGAGATGAGCTCAATAAGGCAATCTCCATCCTGATGCAGAAGTATGCCGTGCAGCATTAGACCGGTCCGGGCTCGAACCACGTGAGCAATGACGAAAGCCATTTACGTGAAAGTGTTGTCGAGAGACTCAGCATCACACCGGGTCGACGTGGAAGTGCGAGGGATAACGACCACTCAGACCGGGAGATATCGAAAAACGACAGAACCCCCGGCCAAGGATTTGGCATGACCGGAGGTTTTGTTCGGATAACGTCCAGAAAGCTCCCCGA
>Ga0055584_100004419_pt1 | contig 13822 bp, 1 predicted proteins | sample OSDHelmetaG_FD_58716 | JGI IMG/M metagenome (GOLD analysis project Ga0055584, IMG submission 58716) | Pelagic marine sediment microbial communities from the LTER site Helgoland, North Sea, for post-phytoplankton bloom and carbon turnover... | ecosystem: Environmental > Aquatic > Marine >... | reverse complement strand
TCCAGTGTTTTCAACCCATTCTTCAAAGTCAAGTTTAATAAGTGTAGCCGCACCAACCGCTCCATAGGTTCCTGTGCCAACAACTGTAATAGCAGCAACCCGAACTTCGTAATCACCAGACGCAACAGCGTTTGTTTGAATTGAAAACGTGTTTGGATTCGTCGTTACAGGAGTAATATCTGGAGTAACACCTGTAACTGAAAGCGGAACATCTACACTCCAATCTAGTGTGCCTGCTAGTCTGTAGTTATAAACATAGCCGGTCACATCACAACGTCCACTGTCTGTAGGTTCAGTCCAGCCTAGATCAATATTAACATTACCACCTCCAGCATCTTCTAGTGCTAGGCTGAGATTAGTAGGACTATGAGGTAGGAATCCATATAAACCATAACCAGTTGCAGGAACAGTGCTGAATCCTATAGTGCTTTCAACATCAACTAAGAACTCTATCTGCTCACAATTATCAAACAAGCCAGTTACCTTAACTTCTGTCTCCGACAGTTGTGCTACAGGGTAATTTATAACACTGTAAGCATCAGCAGTACCGCTAGTTCTATATTGAATTCTGTGAGAAACTAGAGGGTATGTTTCGTTTGCGCCAGTAGTTACCCAATCTAAGAAGAAACCTTCAATGCCACCTGTATCATCTGGGGTCACTACCAAATTGCTAACAGTCGGAGGTTCATTACTTACAGTAGTAGCAGCTGCGCAAGTTGGATCGCTTCTTCCAAAAAAGTTTTCAGAGTAAAGGCAATAATGAAGTTCTATTCCATCATAAGCAGCTGGCACTGGCTGAAAGTATCCCGTAGTGCTGGCAGCAAGACTAGTGCCAAAAATAAATGTATCATAAGAATCAGTAGAAGCAGATGTGTTTGCAAACACGGAATAACCAGTTCTTGGCGCTCGTTCATCATTAACAGCAGCGTGACTCCAATCCAAGTGTACTTGTCTGAAACCGCCACCGCTAGCTTGAAGATTTAGTGGGGTATCTGGGTGTTTTAATGGAGCGGCAGTAGTTGTTGTAGTTGTTGTTGTGGTTACATCTGGATAATCAAAGAATGCAGTATTACTTCGACGACTTTGAGGAGAAGCAAAATACAATCTATAATAATAGTCTCTTTCTTTTACTTCTTTTATTGCTAACAACGTTTCAGATTGTTCAGTTTTTAAATCAGTAATACGATACCAATTAATATTATCTTCTGACCTTTCCCACCAATAAGAAAAATCAGAACCGTCAGATGTAGACACATAACCATCAACTACATAATAAGGAATACCAGAACTTTGTTTAATTGACAAATCATCTAATAAAGAAACTGTTGTTGCGGGTGGAGTATAGGGCGATTGGGTTGTTGTTGGTTCTGGATAACTAGGCACACTGTAAAAATCTTGCAGAGGTATACACACAGTGCTGTAACCGCTAACAGCAACTTGAGTTGGAAGAGAGTCGCAACATGGACTTGCGTTCCCATCACACATACTAACAATTTCTACTTTTACAAAATTATCATCAAGATCAAAATCAATATCTGGATCGCACTTGGTAAGAACTATAGATGGTTTATCTTTGTATTGACTAATCCCTAGCCTAACTAAACTGTCTTGCTTGCCTAAAACCTTTGTGGCTAATAACTTATTATTTCTAAAGTTATATATATTTATTGTTATTGAATTTTCGAGTATCCATGAATACGACGAAGACTCATTGAGATATAAAACGAATTTATTTACAGATAAATCACAAGATACCTTTTCGCTGACGGTTGTAAAAGTTCCACCGCCCTCAACAGTAGTTTTACTTGTGTGTAAGAATTTTACATTGCAAGATTTATTCTGCTTATCTAGCAACATTAATTGTATACCGCCGCTACTGCCATCTGGAATATCCAGAGAGCCGCATGTGTTTTTAGAAAATGGTGATTCAAAAATATTCATAATATTATGGTAGTGGGTTCATTGAGGAAGAATCATGGCATTTCACAGCGTCTACAGTTCTAATGAAAATTTGTGTGGAGCAAGAACCATTGTCATTTTGACCCTCGCAAAAACCAAAGGCTTGAGTGGGAATGGCTGGGCAGCTAGAGGAAAAGTGGTTTTCTAAATCTGTTTCCATTTCTGAAACTGTCTTACTTCCAACTGGTTCTCCTATTGTTTCTTCATATACTCTAGTTATTATATCAGAATAAGTGAAATCAGGACAACATGTTACATAATTAAGAGTATTTGTACTGTTAGATAAATCTTCTACACAATTATCACCATCAGGATCGCAATCTAACGATTGAACACACTGCACGATAATCAAATCATCGCACGGTGGTGGTGGCGGTGGAGCTGTTGTTGGTGGAGATGTTGTTGGAGGTGGTGGAGTTGTAGCTACAGGTAAACCATCTATTCTTATATAAGTAACACCTCCACCATCTGGTATATCTGGAATACTTATCCTAATTGGGAAAGGATCAACAAAACTACTACATGACCTGCCGTATGAGACGGATATACCGTCTGTAATATTAAATGCTTTATCGTTATCTTGACAGTATTTAAATGGATTACTATTATATGTTCCAGTTAGTATATCAGCTGTAGAACAAGAGACATTAGAGTTAGTAATTGGTTCAGCGAATGTGCTATCTGTCACAGACACATATGGAAAATTAGAACCTGAATCGGCATCTCTGTATTCTCTTGATTGATCTAACGACCCATCTAGATTCACAACTTGGTAGGTTAAAAAATCGGCATTACAAGAATTTTGGTCTTTTGTAGAACCTTCTCCAGCTCTTGCTGAGAAACTTACAGTTTTTTGCTCGCCCGGATTTATAACAACGTCTTTGTAAACAAATTTAGTAGTTGCAGCAAAGTTTTTGAAAACAAGAGAATATGTGAATATAGGAGGCGGTGTTGTTGTTGGTATTTCTTCTACTTCTCCGTCTATGTAAATAGTGGCAGATCCACCACCCGTAGGCATAGTAAACGGATTGATAGCAGCTTTTTTATTATCAGTAGCATTTTTAGTAACAGTTATAGGAGAGTTACTAGGTATGATAGTGTAAAGGGGATCTTCAACTAATCTATATCCTAGCGTTATACTTAAACCTATATCCAAATCATTAATATGAGAAGTTAAAGGATCTGAGTTTCCATCAGAAACCTCGTTGCCAGCCCTCATTTTAAATGTCATTATCTTTCTGTCTCGATTGTGTCCAGCTAAATCCATTTGAGGTACTCTATTTATTACTAGAGCTGTAAATTCTTCTAACACAGGATCTGGTGGACTAGTAGTTCCAAGCAATAGCTTTGTTGTTATTTTGTCATCAAGAAGTGAAATGGAAGCATCTTTAACATAACCAACAAGAATAAATACTTTTACGTTTGACTCAGGATCGAAATTAATTACAAAGGGTTCACTGCCAGTTCTTACAACCGATCTACCAGCAACACCTTCGTCAATTATTGGCTTTACAGTAGACCCAAATGGAAAATTAAACGTTGAAGAAGAAAGACCTGCTACACTGCTGCTATGTTGTTTCGGATAGATATTAACACCGCTTATTAGATGTAGCGTTCCAAAATCACAGTTGGCTTTATTGAACTGACCATTTGGTTCACAGTAAACGTTTGGGTCATTATCCTGACAGTCTGTAGAAGCTGTCATTTCAAAACTTAAATTTCCAGCCTGATTAACTTGCACCCATACTAAATTTTGATCGCAGTCTCGTCCACCAAGCTCGACGACGAATGGAGTCTCCACTGTGCCTTCCCCAAAAACATTATAATACTCAGTTGGTAGAGTACTTGCTAAACTCTCGTCAAGATGACGACAAGTTGTTCCGGGTTGATAATACCAACCAGTGCTATAATCCCCCAAAGGTTCTGATAGCGGTGTGCCACATTCACGTATAGGTACAGTTATAGCTTTATAGAAATCATCAAATCGCTTAGGTGACATTAAATCTTCGTATTTAACTTTTATCTTATAATTTGATCTAGAGTTTGGACGTTTAATTAAATAAAGATCGTCTCCTTCTAGCTCAAAAAGATTAGCATGTTGTCCAACGAGAGTGCGTTTCATTGGGCCGCAAGATTTTTCTTGAGATATTTCAGCAACTTTAAACTTAATGTCTGGACTGACGGGTGCTGCCGTGGTAGTAGAAGTTGTAACTACTTCGTCTTCTTCTCTATCAATTACAAAAAAACGATAATTAACTTCACTAAAACCAACCTCTCCTACAGCAACTGTAACCTCTGGTTGTAAACTAGTAATTCTAGTTCTTTCTGCTGGATATCCCGGTGTAAGTCTGGCTTGACCAGTTGTATGTGTTTGAAACCACCTTGTTGGCAAATGGGAATGAATATCGTCTTCAATAAAGTCTGCTTTAAAGTAAGTACGAACTGGGTTGGCTAATATAGCAAAGTCTTCAAAAGCAAATGGCGAGATAGTGAATAAGCCTTTGGTCGCATCTCGATCTTGACCTAATATAGTTCCATCTCCGTGGAATGAAAATGATCTCTTGTCATCATTATTAATAGACTGAAGATAATGAAACCATTCGCATGTAACCAATCCTACAGAATTGTTCTTAACTTGATTTATTATAAACTCTTGCAAACCGTCAGGCATGTGAGTGCCTTTCTTTGCATTATAACTTGGAAATAATAGATAAAGATCTACATCGTCATAAGTTGAATTATTGACAGTAGACGAACCTTCTGGTTCATACCAAGCTGGTAATTTAGTTATTGTAAAGCCAGTTAACAAAGCTTCTATATTTGTATTAAACTCTTCATCTTCTGTATCAAAATATCCTACTTTACTTCCTTTTCGTATATTGGTCCAAGCTATAATATTTTTCATAAACATTCTAAATCTAAACTTACTATCACTAGTAGGACTAATATCTCTAGCGTCTAGAGCCTGAGACAAGGCGCAGACTCTCCCTCTAGGCTTTACACAGGAGCCATCATGATAAAAGAATTGCTTACCGGCAACAGCTATGTCTTTACTCATTCTTTTAACCTCCAAGCTATGTAGTGATTATAGTTAGCATCCTTGTCACCTCCAAAACAGCTATCAGCTGCTTCTGAGTAGGGATAATTCCTAGCTATAAAAGGTTTATCAGGACTTGCTATTGAAGGGTTGGACCCATCTGCACTATAATCATGAAAGTAAATGTCGTCTCCTTTAAAGACTTTTCTGGACTTAGCCTCTATAAGAATTAAATCACCCGGAAAATATAAATTTTCCTTCATCCTAGTTGGAGTCGTATACAAATCAGAATTTTCTACGCCTTTAGGATATACATAATTTGTCGGTATCGAGTGAGGAATGCTACCTGTCCATACGAAAAAACTATCGTCAGTAAGTGTATATAAATAAAGGTTATTTCTATTGCTAAGACTTTTTGCGTCTCTATCGCGTTGCGGATACCATTTTGTGCCATCTCGTCTTTCTAACCCTTCGTTACGATTATAAGGTTCTATACCTTTAACGCTGAGAAAACCTCCTATAGTCGTTTGTTTTGTCTGGCTTAAATTTCCCCAAAGCCTAAGAGAAGGAAATCGTTGGGAGTATTTGCAGCCACCAGCGGGGAGATTCTCTTCGTATCTTACAGATCTAAACCAAATATTACTGTTGTATGTACTGTCCCAACAACTGTTAGCTGGTTTATAATTAAAATTGACTTCTCCTTTATTTTGGTTAAAGGTAAGATTTGCGGGATGCCAATATATCCAACCACCATAGGGACGGAATAAATTTCCGTCGAAACTAGGGTACGTAGTTTCCTGATTTTGTTCCTCGTTCACTTGCCGAGCTTTATTAATTAATATCTCTATTTTATCTCCACCTTGGTCAAATTCTAAATTTATGTCACCTAAGAAGCAACCCACCTCGTGAATGCCCATGTTGACGCTACGGGAAGTAATATCTATAAAAGAATTTAGTTCCCTCTGAGAGTATTTTAACTCGTAATGATCACTAAATGATCTTGCTGGATGGGGTTTGCCTTCGACATTAGAACTCCATGCCTGCCGTTGGGGAAGAGGTGTAGAAATCAAATCCTTCCGATAATCGGGCCTGTAACTTAATTTAGCTTCTATAGAATAATTGTTTCCTATCGTAGTTTTATAACCTATACCAATGCCCTGCTGTCCATTTAGTGTAAAGGTAGTCAAGTCTGCACAATGATCAAAATATGCTGACGCAACTCTTAAACCATTTGGATATTGTGGATTCAGATAACTTTGATCTATTTGTTCTGCCAATTCTATTTGTGTAGGATCAATATCATTACCTGCCCAAATATATATATATTGAGCATTTTCTTGAGAAGCAAACCATCCATTCTCTGTATGAAAAGTCAGAATATCGTATGTGAAATCGGGGTCTTGGGCATCATATATAAGAACTCCCTCTCTAATTGCAGTCGGAATAGCAAACTTATAAGCACGTCTATCAAATCTATATTGTCTTGCGGATGGGATTAGCCTAGTATACATTTCTAAACCATGATCAAAATCACGTCTTCCGAAAGAAGCTTGGTATTCTGCACTCTCAGTACCTCTTGGTGAATTAGAATATGCGTATACTTGATCATGAGTATCAACGTTAAAACTACTTATTTCTTGTACATCAAATGGGTTAAAATTATCAGTAGTCATTACTACGCTTAAAACAACGGGATGTACTCTCTCTGTTACATCGCTTTCAAACGATATTTCATCAGAAGAAAAAACATAATCAAAAACGGAAGTATAACCTGTCGAAGCACCTAACTCAGTTCCAGTATAATTATGATTTGGAAAATGAGACAGGTGGCTTGCAGATCCAATTTGCGGATAATTACGATTTCCATATGGTTGTATTATTCTGCCGTTAAAATATACAACAAGATTCTGTAAAGTGTTAATAGGATTAAAAATGTTATAATTACGGAATTCCTCAGAGGTTACAAAGGGGCAGAACTCTGGTAGATCTTCTGGATCAGGAAAATATTCGGGCCAATCTGGTTTTGGGTATGCGGTCGTGGTTACATCAGGACGAGGAGTAGTGGGTGCGCTAGTAGTAGTGGTAGTAGGAGTAGCGGTAGTAGGAGTAGCGGTAGAAGTAGGGGTAGTAGTAGTAGAAGTAGTAGTGGTGGTGGACGGATCGCAAGCTGTTTGATTAATTGTTTGATAAATTAAACGTTCAGCATTGCACTCTTCCATAGTACTATAGGAATTTATTAAAATTGTACCCGTAGAAAACAAACCGTTAGTGCATGTCAAATTATTGTTCTGACATATAAGAGAGAAGGCGCGCGTATTGACTATTTGATCATTATAAATAGCTGCATATGTATTATCAGTGTTTCTAACTTGCATAACAGATATAACAGTTATTTCGTCAACAGACGGGTTTAAAGTTTCTGACATTATGGATTCAAGATATCCATAGTTTACTGTTTGTGGAGAATAACTGCCATTTTCAGATTGTGTAACTGCATTCGGTATAGATATAGCATTAGAATCAATTTTTATTCCATCTATTGTAGTGCTTATAGGAGTGAACGCATCTTCTGGCTCTCGCTGTTCCAAGAACTTAACAAGTTTGTTTACTTGTGTTTTGCTAATACTGTCTCCAATAATAGGGAAATATCCCAACCTGATTAAATCTACTGATGGCTTTTTGTCAAAGTAAGAACTACCCCATGAATAATATGATCTTCCAGACGATGGACCAAAAAGAAACTTTCCAGTGGTTATAAAACTACCATCTTCAGAATCGTAACCGTTTGTAGTAACTACTGATTTTAATTCTTGGTCGTAATCTCCATACATAGTCAGGTAGGTTTGTTCTGATTCGATAACTACATTGTCGTTAGAATCATAACCTACAGCGATCATGCTAAGTTCGTCGCCTTTCCAATCTTCTTCTGTTTTATTTCTAGAGACATCTATATAATATGTATTTCCTTCATTGCCAGAAGATCCAAGGTCATAAACAGTTCCATTTGATAGAACTAGTTCATATCTATCGACATCCTTAGAATATGATCCTTCTGTAAATGAGACTATGTTATTTTCTATGCTTAAAAGTATGGGTAAGAAATTAATAACGCCTTGATAGCCCACCACAACGTCCCCTTCAGCATTAGGTGCAATTCTTTGCCTCTGTACTATTGGGCCAGAGTATGTTTTGGAAAAATTAACAAATGGTCTTTTACCAGCTTGCCCATTAGATGAAAGATAAAAGTAGCCTACGCCTGAATATCCATGTGGGTTGTCGGGGGAAAGACTGTCCGTTACACTTGGTTGCATGAGATCAGCTGTAAGAGAATTTTCTATATTAGGTATATTAACAGTATGCAATAATTGAGGCCAAGGATTTACATATAATAAATTATCAGAATGAACATCGTAATCTATCCTTACTACCTTGTTATTAGTATACCAAAAGGTAATAACTGTTTCGTCATCGGGGTTATTAGGATCGTCATCGGGGTTATCAGGATCGTCATCGGGGTTATCAGGATCGTCATCGGGGTTATTAGGATCACCGTGAGTTTTCTCATCATCTTCTCCAGTTACCGTGGGGCCAGAACCTTCGCCTCCACCGCCTCCACCGCCTCCACCAGTGTCTGTTTCCTCGGGGCATTCAATGATAATCCCGCCTTCTGGTGTTAGCTGTGTCAAAGGTGAGTAATCAGAAATATATAAATCGTTTTTCAGAGCAAATTGAAAAACATGAGAAACTTGAATTAAATTGGTAATAATTATTTTCTCTACCGCACCTTTAAATTCTATATATGCAAACTCGTCTTCTGTAGCTTTTCTGTATCTAGCAACTGTTGTTACATCTTCAGCTGGTGAAGTATAGCAAGAAGTGATCCAGCCATAATCACTGGGATTAGTTGGCTCAAGAATAAACTCACAAGCACGAAATAGTGCAGCTTGAGATTTAACTGTTGGTGTTTTTGGAATTCTTCGTGGTGGGCCAAGAATAGTTCTAATTTCAGAACTTGATGAATAACCACCATTAAGAATAGAAACTACAGATATATTATATTCTACTCCATATTCTAGTCCAACGCTAATTACAGATACTCCTCCAACAAAAGTAGTAGGAATAGATCTTTTAAAATCTATACTTCCAGCAACTTTATTAGATATATTTACAACGTGAGAAAGAGTTTCTGAACTACTTTCATTTATTGTTAATTTAAGCTCGTCTTTTTCCTGTATACAAACATCAAGAAAAGCTGGTGCTTCTGAATCGTCACCAATAATACATAATGGCTCAACAGTTCTCCAAGGACTGTAATATATTACATCAGATTTTTTAGCCTTAGCTTGTATTGATAAAGAATAGCAACCGCTTAAAAGATCAGTATATAATTTTAATAATGTATCTACAGTAAGTATTTCTTTTTGGTAAGAACCATCTGGATAAGTTAACATTAAAACATATTCAGATAATTCATCAAACTCGTTGGCGTTTACTGGTGGCTCCCAGTGTGAATTAATCTGATTTAAATTTACTGACGCACTAAACGATTTAGGAGGCTTAAGCTCCAAGCCGCAAGGCACTTCTTTGGAAGCTTGAGCTGGTACAGACTCTCGATGTTCATTAAATGCTTTTAATTCAACAGAAATTGTCCAACCACATTCTCTTTTGCTTGGACCTTTATCTGGGAATGGAAACTTATATTTTTGAACACCGTCTACATCCACGCAGGATGGATTGTCTATTTCGTAGTATGATGGATAGAAAGAAACTCCACCTTTTACCCAAACTACATACAAGCGATACTTAAGAGAACTGTCTGCACAGTTCCAACAAACTTGATGGTTGTATGGATCTTGTGTATCTTCATCACAAAACTCAAAACCTCCGGGTGTTGCTGGAGGTAGATTGGTAGGAAAATTTATTGTTATACATGTCTTTGATCTGCTCACGCATCCATTAGTTATTGTTTGTATGCACACTTTATTGTTTATAGCATTATCTATATTTTCTACTAATATTCTATCACCGTAAGGAGCAAACTTAGCTTCGTTTGGTGATTGTGTACTAACTAAATATCCCGATATATTAGCGCTACTAGGAGTTCCTCTGATTAGAACGCTTCCATTGCTTTGTATTTCGTATGATAGATTATCAAACGTTCCCTCTACAGCTGGACATGAATCATCCGTATCAGAGCAAAATTCAAAGTCTCCAAAATCTTTATATTCACCAACGCCCGATTCTGAATTTGATGCTAGCTGTATATTAAAAGTTTCTTTAATCTGCTGGTCGTAGGTGATTAAAGTCTCATCGTCAATTTTAAATGTAAATATTCGATCTGTAGTTGCAACGTAAACATAGCTATCGGTTTCGCCATTGTGGGAAAACATTCTAAATACACCATAGCTGTCCAATAATGAAACTGGTATATCTTTGTCTAAAGTAAAAGCGTAAGTATCCTTATCATAAGAGAGAACCACAAATCTATCTTCAGTTAAGACGAATACTTGGCGGGATGTAAATAACTGTTTACTTACATGACCAAGAACTTTTTCTGTACCAAAAGAATAAGATCCTAAAAGATTTAGAGTGCTTTGATCGTACAGCTGTATATCGTTTGAAGAGTTTGTTATGAATCCGTCAACTTCAATAGTATTAGGAACCAGATGAGCAGAAATTGGAGATGTAACCTCTTTCTCCCACGATTTACTTAATGTTCCGCATCCAGTTATATCGTAAAGAATAACCTTACCGTTCTCTAGTACAAAAAACATAAGGTTGGATAGGTTTCCAATACTAGAGTTAGTTCTTTGCAATATTTCGCACTGATCAGTAGATCCTATATTAAAGCTACTTGGGTTTGTAACTAATGTGTCCGACTGAACAATTGTATGAATATCGTAATACTTTAGCAAACCATTGTGTGTAGTAATAAGTTTTTTACATGTGAGGTTGGCAGTGCCAATCATTACAAGAGAACTTGTAGCTCCCACGGCTTCATACTTAGCCACAACAGATATATTAGCAAGATTATTAATATTTAATATTACGATTATATCATTAGAAACTACGGACAAATGCAATTCAGCATTTTGGTAAAACAGTTGTACATGTTTTGCAAAGCATTTATCTGTTGGTGTATCATTCCAAACAAATGTGGTATTAAGTGTTAACCCAGTAGTAGCATCCCAATCAAAAATTCTTATACCGTTAGCCCCATCAGCCACATAGAGTCTGTTAGGAGATGTCCATAAATGTTGATAGTCGCTTAAAACATTGGGATAAGTAGAAAAGGTATTACCTTCTGAAATTAATTTATATTTAATATCGCCTGAAGAACTATTGGTTATCTTAGCTATTACAGAATCAGCATCTGATGGTCTAGCAAATTCAAAGTTAGTCTCTTTGTCGCCTTCACAGATTTTAGTTAATGTATCAGGTGGGGCTACAGCTCCAGTTGCAAAAGCTGTCTTATAAGTAATGCTCTTAGTGTTTTCATATAAATGAACCTGTTGGGCAGAAATATATGTACCGCTTTGTATATAAACTTTTGTATCTTCAGTTACAAATCTAAGTCTTATTGTTTTTCGATCTTGTCTAGCCTGTACGCTATACATTTGCCAATTAATACCATCGTAACTGATTCTTACAAAGCCATCATAGACATTGTTAGAGTATGAAAAAGAAAGCTCGTTAGTTACATTGTCTACAGAGATGTTAGTTATAGATGGAACAGTAGTAGTATCTATTAAGTTTATATTTCCTATTGGCCCAAACTCCAAAACTCCTTCACTCATTACGGCAATAGCAACATCATATTCTGCATAGCTAGGGAAAGTAAACGTACCGTTAGTAGTATTATCTTTTGTGTGGAAATATTGATCTGGTGGAAAAGCGAATTGATCGCTTGTCTTATAGAATATAAAATATCTATCGGCAGAATTAATAGAATTACTTGCTCTCCAAGTAAGATTAACATCCAAGTTATTTTGAGAAATATTTATTATATGTAAAGCTTTATCGTAGCTAGGATTGTATACTTTTTCTATGACGTTAGTATATCTCAGTATAGCTAAACCTTTTCCTCCATTGCCAGCCGCTGTACCTTGAGACGTGCCAGTTTGGTACGCAGCTCCAGCTCCACCAGAACCAGTATTAGTAGCTCCATGTCTATTACTATAGTCTCCACCGCCACCAATACCACCACTTCCAGAAAGTAAAACCCCGCTACCTCCACCTCCACCCCCTCCAGCAAAAGACTCAACTTGATTGCCGTAATAATTGGTAGATACTCCGTCTCCTCCCTTAGCGCCAATAAATCTTTGTTCGGGATCTTGATCCGTCGAATTACCACCAGCGTTAGCACCACCTCCTCCAGCTCCACCAGTGAATTCGCTGCCAAGAGCGCTACCACCAGTATTCACTAAAACGTCAAAGCCTACACTTTTTGGTATACTGGGGACTCTATAATTACTATTCCCACCAGCCCCACCATAAGAGCCTTCTGTGTAAATTGGAGAGAATGATGATCCAAGGAAAGGTTGACCTTCACTTCCACCATCAGCTTGTATAAAATTAAAGCTAGTAGCAAAGCCGGGTTCAGCTTGTAACCCGCCATCTCCGATTATGATATCATAAGAACCTTCAGCCAATGAAGTGATGCCGCTAGCAACGGCTCCAGCGCCGCCACCACCGGCTGGTCCGGGGTGTCCACCTCCACCGCCGCCACCAACTAATATATATTCTACATCAAGCTTTGGGGTGTCAAAAGGTTTTACGCCAGTATACTGAACGGTGATTGTTGCAGATTGTGTAAACTTGTAAGAATTGTAAGAGTCGTAACCACTTACTTCAACAGATGGATCTACACTAATAATAAAATCTTTAGGATCTGGCTTTTCTTCTAAGTCACTTCTTTTTGGTAACTCTCCAGCAACTGGGTAAGAAATCGAATCATAAGGATTATCATCAGGAGGGAATGTAGTAGTGGTTGTAGTTGATGAAGAGGTTATTGGCGTAGGGGTAGTAGTAACAACTAAAGGTGTTAAGAATTCATATTCTGGTGTATTGTACCTTATGTCGCTCCTTCTACCTCTTCCTACTGGTTTGACGCAGCTACCATCTTCATCGCATTTGATTGCTGGGGGATCAGTCTTATCTAGATCATCCTCTGGAAATCTTATTTCTGGTACAACAGCTGTGGTTGTTACTTTAACAGGAATAATAGGATCTTTAACAAAAACAACATTACCATAACCAGCAAAGTCGCTTGAAGAAATATCATAGTAAATTCTATCTGGCGTATTTTCTGGGACGACGAAAATTAAATATGAGTTATTTCCTCCAGCAGTTCCGTAATACGTAATGCCGTTAGTGAATTTTTCCGTATCTCTATTTAGTTTATTTTCACCGGGAATCTTAGGCGTAACAAAAAAGGATAGACTTTTTCTATCTAAAGATTTATCATTTAATTCAAAAACATATGTTCGTCCTCTAAACAAGGTTAACGGAGGACAGTCTACATTATTTATATGAAATTTATCGCCAGTGCCATGAGTATTAGTCGCTTGTTTTACTGTTACATTGTATATCAAAGATTTGGAGTGGATATATACGTCGTCCAATATTGCTCTAATAGCTGGAACATTTGACGCAGCTTGCGGCAACAAGCCAAGCGCGTCAGGAGGTGTGGGGGGAAAAGTGATAACTGGTGCGGCTGTAGTTGGAGCAGCTGTCGTTGGAGCAGCTGTCGTTGGAGCAGCTGTCGTTGCATTTGGATCTGCTGTAGTTGCATTTGGATCTGCTGTAGTTGCATTTGGATCTGCT
>Ga0055584_100004418_pt1 | contig 13822 bp, 14 predicted proteins | sample OSDHelmetaG_FD_58716 | JGI IMG/M metagenome (GOLD analysis project Ga0055584, IMG submission 58716) | Pelagic marine sediment microbial communities from the LTER site Helgoland, North Sea, for post-phytoplankton bloom and carbon turnover... | ecosystem: Environmental > Aquatic > Marine >... | reverse complement strand
GGTCCAGAATCTGGCGGATCGCCTGCTCTTCCGTGGCTTCGCGCCGTGTCGACACCGCTCATCCTCGCATTTGCGCAGAACGATTTATCCTGCGCCACTTTCTTGTTCACTTTTCGAACATAGGTGTCAAGTCAGCGTCGTTCAAACCTGATCGGGCTCGATCCGTCAGGTCGCGGGAAACTCCGGAACGATGGCGTGAATTCTGCGCGGTGTTTCACCGGCATCCCCGGCGCGGGCATGTTCGACCAGCGCTTCAAGCGCATGACGCAGATCATCCAGGCTGGCGGTACGACCCGTGGCAACATTGATGCCTGTGCGCGCCGTGGGTTTGAGCGTCTCATCATCATAGATCAGCTCTTCGTGCATCTTCTCGCCCGGTCGTATCCCGGTGAAGGTCACGTGGACTTCCTCGTCGGGGACAAATCCCGCCAGGCGAATCATCTGGCGCGCAAGATCCTGGATGCGTACGGGTTCGCCCATCTCCAGAACAAACAGGTCACCCGATTCCCCATCCAGTGCGCTTGCCTGCAACACCAGCTCCACCGCTTCACGCACGGTCATCATGAATCGGGTCATGTCGGCATGGGTCACGGTCAGCGGGCCACCTGCGGCAAGCTGCCTCTGGAACAGCGGCACGACTGACCCGGCCGATCCCAGCACATTGCCGAAACGCACCGTGGCGAACCTTGTACCGTCGCCCGCCCGGCCAAGCGCCTGGATATAGAGTTCTGCGATCCGTTTGGTCGCACCCATGATGCTGGAGGGGTTGACCGCCTTGTCGGTTGAGATCAGCACCATGGTCGGTACACCTGCGGCGTGACAGGCATTGGCGACGTTCATGGTGCCGCCCACATTGGTCAGCACACATTCGTTGGGATTGGATTCTGCCAGGGGCACATGCTTGAGAGCCGCGGCGTGAAACACAATCTCCGGGCGTTCCTGTTCCAGGGCGCGGTCCAGTCTGGCGCGGTCACGGATATCGCGCAGCATGGCGCGCCGTGAAACGTCGGGAAAGAGGCGCGCCATTTCCATGTCGATTTCGTAAAGCGCAACCTCGGAGAGTTCGACCAGTGTCAGGTGTTGGGGCCCAAGCGCTGCGATCTGGCGCACCAGTTCCCCGCCGATCGTGCCGCCGGCACCGGTCACCAGAATGCGCCGGCCAGCGACCAGGCGCGCAATTGAGTCACGGTCAACGGCCGTCTGGGCACGGCCCAGCAGGTCCTCCACCGCAACGGGACGGATCTGCACACTGGTGGCGCCGCCATCGGAAAAGTCGGTCAGGCGTCCGACCCGCGAGAGGCTCATGCCGTGGCGCTCGACAGCCTTGAGCGCTTCCCTGACCCGGTCGGGGCTATTGTTGTCGCTGGTCAGCACCAGCCTCTGCGGGCGAGGGCCACGCTTGCGGATCACGTCGAGCGGGGCATCAAGACCCTTGCTGCCGTCATGAATCTCCAGACCACGAATCTGCTGGCCTGTACGCCTTCCGCTGGGGTCGATCATGCCGACAACCGTGTAGGGCGCAGATTTGTCGCGGCTCATGGCGCGCGCGAACTGTTCGGCCTCATCATCGGCACCCAGAATGGCAACCGGCACCGCGTTGGGATTGGACCGCTCGAAGACATGCTTCAGGCCGCCATCCTTGATCACCCGGTAGATCAGGCGCGGTCCACCGGTCAGCGCCATCAGCGTGAACCAGTTGATGATGATGGCAGAGCGCGGATAATCCTGTGCACGCGAAACCAGAAAGATCACGGGAAGAAAGATCAGGATGGTCAGCGTGGCAGCACGGGCTAGCGCGTAAAGGTCCGGCAGAGAGGCATAACGCCAAACCCCGCGATAAACCCCGGTGCGCAGGAACACCATGCCGGCAATGGCGGCAAACACGACGACACCCTCGATCAGGTAACCGTCGGCCTGTTCCCAGGTTGCCGAGCCCAGGCGCAGATAGATGGCGAGCACAAACGACAGCGCCGCCATGATGATGTCGTGAAGCGCAGTAATATGGGACCTGGAAAGTCGCGGCATGAACCTAAACACCACCCAGCTTGCCGTAGCGAACCCGTAGATACCACAACAGCGCCCCTGTCATCAGGCCGCCTGGTATCAGGACCAACCAACCCGGCAACACACCAGCGACCGCGATGATGGCCAGTGCGATCAGGGCAGCATTGAGAAGCGCGATCATGCCGACGATTTCGGCATGACTGCCGCCCGCCTGCACCGCAATCTGATAGGCGTGCTCGCGATGGGCACGCCAGACCCTTTTTCCGCGCAATGCCCGGTACATCAGGGTCGTGGTGGCATCGGCCCAGTAATAGAGCGGCAGCAGAAGCGCCAGCCACCAGAGCCCGGCGACACAGGCCGTCCAGACCAGAAGCCAGCCCAGCAGATACCCCAGGGGAACGCTGCCGACATCACCCAGAAACAGCTTGGCTGGATGCCAGTTCAGAACCAGAAAACCCGCAGCGGCTCCGGCCAGAACAACCGCCAGCGGTGCGCGTGACCAATCCCCGCCCTGTTCACCCACCAGGATCAACACGGCCAGGGCAAGCCCGCCGCCAATGGTGATGGTCTCCATGCCGGTGATGCCGTCGATTCCGTCCATGAAGTTGAAGAGGTTGATGAACCAGACCCAGGCAAGACCCGTGATCACCCGGTCAAGCCAGAACGGCAGGAGGCCATCAAACAACAGCGCACTGTCAGGCAGGAGTGCCAGACCCAGAGCAACAGCGGCAATGTGGCCGGCAAAGCGGGGAAGCTGATGCAGTCCCCGCACGTCATCGACAAAGGAAAGCGCGGCAAGGACAAGTGCAGCCGCCAGAACCGGCCAGACTTCGGCCAGGATTCCCGTCAGCAGGGCCAGGAACAGCCAGCTTGGCAACACCAGTCCCACCACGGCCAGGCCGCCGCCGCGCGGCACCGGGCGGTCATGGCTTGAGCGCTCGTTGGGGCGGTCCATGACATCACGCGCAGCAAGCAGCTCCAGCACCATGCGCGCAGCCGCCCATGTTGCAAAGCCGGTCAGGGGTGCCGCAATCAGGGTGACCAGAAGCATGGGTCCGCTTATAGAACAGATGCTTCTCTACGGGAATCGACCCACCGTGAAGGAGGCGCTGCGGTTTCAAGCTCCGGCAAAATGGGCTAATCCAACTGTGACAGGTTGGAACGCTTGATGATTGCAGACCAGATGCAGCACCGGCCCGGAAACAGGCGCGACATCGCTAACACCATTGGAATTTTCGCCCTGGGAGCCGCCATTCCGTTGCTGATCGCAGGGCGCGGTGCGCTGGGCGTGGCAGCGGTCCTTGCCCTGGCGTGCCTGCTGACCAGCGTGCCGGGGCGCGATCTGGCCCGCGGTATCAACGAAGCCTTCAAGTCGCCTCTGGGTGGCGCGGTCTGGCTGACCTTCGCGGTCTGGCTGGTTTCGGTCGCAGTTTCCCCCGAGATCGGACGCTCAGCCATGATCTGGCTGCGCATGGTCGTCCTGCTGACCGTCGGCACCGCACTCGCGGTCGTGCTGCGTCAGCGCGAAGACCTGCTCGAACGCACTCTGCGCATGCTGGTGATCGCTTCGTTTGCAGGCGTCGTACTGGGTCTGGCCGCCCTGCACCTGGGTCCTGAGAGCTTTGCCTGGTTGCGGGGCCATGCCAGCGACGCCGTGGCAACGGAGATTCTGAAATCCTATGGCACAGCAATCGCCTGCCTGATGCCCGTCGTCCTTTGGGCCGGTTGGCGCGCGGGCGGTGTCTGGCGTCTCATCGTGCTGGTCTTCCAGGTCCTGGCGGTTGCCCTGCTCTTCTCGTTGCAAAGCAGGTCGGGACTGGTTGCAGCCGGGCTGGGCCTGGGCGTGGTCGCTGCCTGGCTCGCCCTGCGCCCGCTGGGTCGTTGGGGTGTGGTTGCCGTCATACTGGTTGCGGCAGGGCTGTTGGTTGCCGTGTTCCTGGACAACGAACGCAACAACACGATCGAGGCAGCCCTTGGTCTGCCGACCTGGCTGGTCGATGCACACCGTCAGGCAATCTGGAATTTCGCCCTTTCCAGCTTCGGCTACGCACCATGGTTCGGCACCGGTTTTGACATGATTTCCGAACTGCCCGGTGCTCAGGAGATTGTTGCGGGCTCAACCGTCGAGGTCCTTCCCTCCCATCCCCACAACTTCGCCATCGAAGTCCTGATCGAGACCGGCGCAGTCGGATTTGCGGTCTTTGCCATGACCCTTGTGCTGCTTCTGGCGGGCGGGCTGCGCGCCCTGCGCCGGTGCGGTGCTGCCGGGGCAGCCCTGCTGGGACTTTCTGCAGCATTCTGGTTTGCTTCCCTGGTCAGCTACTCTTTCTGGTCTTTCTGGTGGCAGGCGACCTATGTTCTTCTGATGGCGCTGGTTGTTGCAGCGCTGTCGCCCGGGCAGGTCTCTGCCGGGCTGGGATTGAAGGGAATCGGGAAACGATGAGTCAGACACGCAAGGAACCACTGGCGGCAGGGCGCGAAGTTCTGACCGAAGGTGCCGCATGCCTGACCCTGGCCGCAGAACATCTGGGCGAGGACTTCCTGGCGGCAGCGCAGCATCTGGCCAATCCCGAAAGCCGCACCGTCGTGCTGGGCGTGGGCAAATCCGGGCACATCGGCAACAAGGTCGTCGCCAGTCTGGTTTCCACCGGACACCGCGCCGTTTTCATTCACCCTCAGGAAGCCCTGCACGGCGATCTGGCCCAGGCGCGCGATGCCACGCTGGCAATCCTGCTCTCCCATTCAGGCAGCACCGACGAGCTGCGCGTGCTGGCCCCCAGCCTGCGCGATCTCGGCGCAAAGATCGTGACCATCACGGCCTGGCGCGATTGCGCGCTGGCACAAGCAAGCGACTGGATGATCGAAACCAGGGTCGAGGCCGAGGCCGGCCTGCACCAGCTTGCGCCGACCTCATCCTCGACCACCACGCTTTCCCTGTGCGACGCCCTGATGATCGCCAGCCTGAACATCCGGGGTTTCTCGCCCGAGGAGTTCCGCCAGTTCCATCCCGGCGGCCTGCTGGGTCGCAAGCTGATGAAGGTGCGCGAGGTCATGACGCCGGCAAGGCGTCTGCCCTGGCTGAAACCCGATGACAACATCTGGCAGGTTCTTGAATCGATCACGGCCGGCGCGCGCGGCTTTGCCCTGGTTTCACCGACCGAACCATCCAGCGGCCTGTCACTCGAGGAGGTCGGCGTCATCTCCGAAGGTGATATCCGGCGCGCCCTGGCCGATCGGGAGGGCTTCGCCAGCCAGACCGCCGGGCGCATGATGACGTCGGGCCCGACGACAATTTCGGCTGAAGCCCTCATGCTCGATGCCCTGCGGCTGATGGAAACCAACCGCTTCACTTTCCTGCTGTGCACCGATGACGACGGCAAGTTGGCAGGTGGCGTCCACATGCACGAGATCCTGGCAAGAGACCTCGACATTCCCGTCAAGAGTGATCGGTTGCCCAACGGCCCGCAATGAAACGCTGGTACGTCGTTGCAACCAGGCCGCAGGCCGAGTCACGGGCAGCACAACATCTGGCCAATCAGGACTTTGAAGTCTGGCTTCCCGAGTTTCTGAAACGGCGGCGCCACGCGCGCCGCTCGGAGATGGTGCGACGTCCGCTTTTCCCGCGTTACCTCTTTGTCCGGATTGATCTGGACGCGGAACAATGGCGCAGCGTTTTGGGCACGGTTGGCGTGATCGGCATGGTCGGTGGTGATCCACCGTCTCCGGTGGCCGATGCCGTCATCGACGCCCTGCGCACACGGTGCGATGAAGAAGGGCTGGTTGCCATCGACCCTGCCCTGGGCCTCAAGGAGGGGCAGAGCGTGCGCATCACGGAAGGGCCGCTCGCCGATCTGGAAGGTATCTTCCTCGACATCGATGATCAGGCCCGCGTCGCCATCCTGCTGTCGCTGATGGGTCGCACCGTGCGTGTGCAGGCCGATGCTGCAAACGTGGAAGCACTCTGAAAACAAAACATCCCGGCGAACACGGATGGTTCAGCCGGGATGTCGTGTCATTGAAGGCGAAGGGGTCAGGCCTTCTTGTCGCCGCCCTCGGCTTCTGCCGCACGGCGTGACGCGTGCTGGCGATAGAGGCTGACAAAATCGACGGGCTCGAGCATGAGCGGCGGAAAGCCGCCATCACGCACAGCATCAGCAATAATGCGGCGGGCGAACGGGAAGATCGTGCGTGGCCCTTCGATCAGCAGGATCTGGGGGATCAGGTTTTCTTCCACGCCGGTCAGCGAGAAGACACCGCGATAATCGATCTCGGTCAGGAAACAGTCTTCCTCGTCCTGCTTGGCGTTGGCGTTGATCTTCAGCGAAACCTCATAGAGCGTTTCGCCCAGCTTGCGTGAATCGACGTTCAGATTGACCTGAACCTGAGGCTTGATGTCGGCTTTCGAGAAGCTCTTGGCCCCCTGGGGGTTCTCAAAGGACATATCCTGCAGGAACTGACTGTGCAGCATCAGCTTGGGCTGTTCCGCGCCTGCGGCGGCGGCAGCGGGAGCAGGTGTGCCGGGAGTTTCGTCGGCCATGGTGTTGTTCTCCGTCAAAGGGCTCGAAATTGGTTGGCGCTGGCTAACACGGACTGGTCAACGCGACAACCGGAACGGGTTTTAGAGCATATCAAAACTGCCCGGGACCACGAGGTGATCCCAGGCAGTCTTGATCCGCTTTAGAGAAGCGGGCGGTCATCGCCGTGTTCGTGGGCAGTGCGGCGCTGGGGATAGCGCGAGAAGTAGGTATCGATCAGGGCCAGCATGGCCGTGTCCTGCCAGACTTCCACCGCTACGCCCTGACGCTCCAGCAAGGTCTGGGTCCCTGCCGGCGTATAGGTCTTGGCCTCGGCAACCACCACGCGGTCCGCCCGGAAGCGAAGAATGGCACCGCTGCACATCTCACACGGCATCGCCGTGGTGAAGACCGTTGCGCCGTGAAGCCCAGGCTCGATGCCTTCGACGTCACCAGATTGTGACAGCCTGCATGCGGCATCCCGGTAGGCTTCCATCTCGGCATGGGCCGTGGGGTCGCCGTTCTGGCGCAGCCGGTTGCGTCCCCTGCCCAGAACAAGGCCATCGCGCGCAACGACCGATCCGACAGGTTCGCCGCCTTCCTCAAGGCCTTCGCAGGCTTCCTTGATGGCCAACGCCATCAGTTCCGCGTCAGTCACGAGCGTGGCGGGGTCAGACGCGGATCGTTGGCCGGACGGGGCGGATCGTTCACCACTTCCCATTCACCATCCATGACGCGGCCACCGGCCCCGGCACGCATCTGCATGTCGACGTTTTTCACATGACGCGCCAGATAACGCCGCAACAGGTGGCGCAGAGGAGGAATGAGCAGGGCAAAGCCCACCGCATCGGTGAAGAATCCGGGCGTCAGCAACATCACACCGGCAACCATGATGCAGACGCCGTCAAACACTTCGACGGCGGGCATACGGTTTTCACGCAACGCCTGCTGCGCACTGGCCATCACCGCGCGCCCCTGCCAGCGCACAAGCGCAGCACCGGTTACCGCCGTGGCAATACACAGCAAAACCGTCCAGAGGGCACCGATGACGCTGCCCAATTCAATGAACAGAAAAACCTCGATCAGCGGGACGGCAAGAAAAATAGCCAGAAGAAGCAGGGGCATGGTTGATGACACTCTCTTTTGCGCCATCTGTATGTAGGTGCGGTGGTGCTCCGGTGAAACCCCGTTGTTTCAGTCGAACGCGACTCGACCGGACCGATTGGAGTCTCTACTGTGCGCTTCCTGCATCGAATGCTCAGCGAACGTGGCATGTCGGCAGTCTTGTTCAACACACAAATGCAATGGATCAGACGTGGGCGAAGGTCTTTTTGACATACTGATTTTTGCGGGAATTGCCGCATTTGTGCTGTTCCGGTTATTCAACGTCCTGGGACGCAGAACCGGAAACGAGCGCCCACCGCCGTCGCCCATGCCAGGCGACGCCGCGCGCGAGCAAGACAATGTGGTGCCGTTGCCCGGCCTCGATCAACAGCCTGAGGATTCTCTGGCTGGTATCGATGGTCCGCTCAAAGCCGGCATGACCCAGATTCGCCTGGCCGATAACAGCTTCGACCCTGAGCAATTCCTGGCAGGCGCCCGTTCAGCCTTCGAGATGATCCTTGATGCCTTTCACAAGGGTGAACTCGAAAAGGTCCGGCCGTTTCTCGACAACGATGTCTACCGCAGCTTTTCCGCTGCCGTGACAGAGCGCGAGAATGCCGAAAACCGTCGCATCATCGAGCTGGTCGCCATCAACCGCTGCGAAGCGATCGAGGCAGAGATGAAGGGGCGGCAGGCACGCATCACCATCCGCTTCGAGAGCGATCAGACCGATATCCTCAAAGACAGCGAAGACCGGATCGTTGCCGGTGATCCCAGCACGCCGGTCGATGTCACCGATATCTGGATCTTCGGGCGCGATACCAAGTCACGCGATCCCAACTGGCAGCTTGTCGCAACACGCAGCCCCAACTGAGATGCGCACCTGTGCGCGCCTCGCCGTTCTGGTTGCTGCAACCCTGACGTTGGCCGCCTGTGCCGGATCAAACATACCGGCGGTCCAGCAAGGAGATGACGTGCCTTTGGAACTGGAATTGGCACCGGCAAGTTTTGCAGAGCTGGATGGCTGGGCCGGCGATGATCACGCCGCCGCACTTGCGACCTATGTGATTTCCTGCGACCAGATCGAGAGGAAAGATGCCACAGCCCCCATGGGCGGCTCCGCCTCGATGGGACTGGCCGGCGCCTGGCAGGAGATTTGCGCCATTGCACGCAGAACCGCACCGCAGGACGCACGCGCCTTCTTCGAAACCTGGTTCCGTCCCTGGCATGCCAGCGCGTCAGGTGAACCCAAAGGCCTCTTTACCGGATATTACGAGCCCCAGCTCCATGGTTCCCTGACCCCGGATGCGACCTATCGCTATCCGCTTTATGCCGTGCCGCAGGAAGAAAACCTGCCCGACCGTGCGGCGATTGATGCCGGAGCCCTCGCCGGAAAGGGTCTGGAACTGGTCTGGGTCAACAGTCCCGTTGATTCCTTCTTTCTCCATATCCAGGGTTCTGGCCGGGTCACGCTGGACGATGGCAGCGAATTGCGCATCGGTTACGCCGGCAAGAACGGGCACGAATACTTCTCAATCCGCCATGAACTGGTGGACCGCGGTGCGATCAAGCCCGAAGACATCACGGCACAATCGATCCGCGCCTGGCTCAACGAACATCCAGATGACGCCTTTGCCGTCATGGCGACCAACCCGTCCTATACCTTCTTCCGCATCCTGGAAGGGCCCGGCCCGGTCGGCGCCCAGGGTGTGCCGCTGACGCCTGGCCGCAGCCTTGCCATCGACCGGGCCCATCTGGCGCTTGGCGTTCCGGTCTGGCTCGAAACAACCCTGGTCGACGGAACGCCCTGGGAGCGCCTCATGGTTACCCAGGATACCGGTGGCGCGATCAAGGGCCCGGTGCGCGGCGACATCTTCTTCGGCCACGGAGCAGACGCAGAATGGCACGCCGGCCAGATGCAGCATGAGGGCCAGACCTGGCTGCTGCTGCCGCATCTGCTTTCAAGCGATGCCCTGGCTTCCCTGCAGCCGTGATCACACGCCTTGCACGGTGACGTGCACACCATCATGCTGAGCCCGTCATGACCGAACCTTCTTCCACATCCCCGCGCGTTGCCCTGCTGGTCACCTGTCTGGTTGATCTGGTGCGCCCATCCGTGGGGTTCGCAGCCGTGAAGCTTCTGGAAGATGCCGGGTGTGTCGTGGAAGTGCCGCTGCAATCGTGTTGCGGACAGCCAGCCTATAATTCCGGTGAACGCGACAAGGCACAACTGGTCGCACGCACGATGCTGGATGCCTTTGAAGGGTATGACCACGTCGTTGTGCCATCAGGTTCCTGTGCGGGCATGGTGATCAAACATTATCCCGACCTGTTTGAAGGCACGCCGGATGAGGCACGCGCCATAGATCTGGCCAGCCGCACCTTTGAACTCACACGTTATCTGGTCGAACAGTGCGGCGTGACCGACATTGCCGCCGGTCTGGATTCCACCATCACCTATCACGATTCCTGCTCCTGCCTGCGCGAGGCAGGCACACGCGAACAACCGCGCCAGCTTCTGGGCAGCGTCGATGGCCTTGATCTGACCGAGGCACGCGACCGTGAAGTCTGCTGCGGTTTCGGCGGTACCTTTGCCGCCAAGTACCCGGCCATCTCGACCGCCATGGCAACCGACAAGGCCGACCGCATGGAAGAGACCGGCGCGAAGATTGCCGTTGCCGCCGACATGGGCTGCCTGCTCAACATTGCCGGCATCCTCAGGCGGCGCGGCTCGAAGATGCAGGTTCGCCACGTCGCCGAAATCCTGGCCGGCGACACCGGCACCTCCGCCATTGGCGAGGGCGAAGAATGACCGTGCACCACCTCACCAGCCGGAACTTCAAGGAGAAGTCGACGGCTGCGCTGGAAGACGCCGTGCTTCAGGGCAACCTGCTCAAGCTGAAGGACAACTTCCTGGCGCGACGCACCAAGGCCAAGGAGTCCCTGCCGGAATTTGATGATCTGCGCGACGCCGCGGTCGTCATCAAGAAACACACGATCGCCCATCTCGATCTCTATCTCGAAGCGTTCGAGGCTTCCGTGAACGCCTCGGGCGGGCATGTCCACTGGGCGCGTGACGACACCGAGGCGCGCGCCATCGTGCTTAATATCTGCAAACAGGAAAACGCAAAGACGGTGACCAAGGGCAAGACCATGGTGGGCGAGGAGATCGCCATCAATCCGTTCCTCGAAGCCCATGGCATGACGCCCATCGAAACCGACCTGGGCGAATACATCATCCAGTTGGCCAAGGAACCGCCCAGCCACATCATTGCGCCGGCGATTCACAAGAACCGCCAGCAGGTCGCCGACCTTTTCAACGAACACCATCCCCATCTTGAACCGCGCGACGCTGATGATGTCGACGGCATGCTGGCCGATGCGCGCATTGTCCTGCGCGAACAGTTCCTGAAAGCCGATGTCGGCATTACCGGCGCGAACTTCCTGATTGCCGAGACCGGCCAGACCGTCATCGTCACCAACGAAGGCAATGGTGATCTCACGCAATTGCTGCCGCGTGTGCACATCGCACTGGCTGGAATCGAAAAGGTCGTGCCGACCCTTGAAGACACCATGACGATCATGCGTGTCCTCGCCCGTTCGGCCACGGGTCAGGAAATGTCGTCCTATACGACGTTCTCGGCAGGCGGCAGACGCAAGGGCGACCTTGATGGTCCCGAGGCCTTCCATGTCGTGCTGCTCGATAACGGGCGCTCAAAGCTGCTGGGCTCACCTACTGAGGACATCCTGCGTTGCATCCGCTGCGGCTGCTGTCTCAATGCCTGCCCGGTCTACGGCAAGATCGGCGGCCACGCCTATGGATCGACGTATTCGGGACCGGTGGGAGCGGTGCTCACGCCTTCGCTCGCCGGCCTCTCGGAAGCCCACCACCTTCCCAACGCATCCTCGCTGTGCGGACGTTGCGAGGAAGTCTGCCCCATGCGCATCCCGATCCCCAAGATGCTGCGTCACTTCCGCGAGGAGGAAGTCGCCAGCGGCATGGCCCCGGCATCAGCGCGTCGCGGCATTGCCTTGTGGGCCTGGTTCGCCAGCCGCCCCGGCCTCTATCGCACCATGACTTCACTGACCACCGGTGTCCTTTCCCTCTTCGGGCGCAAACGCGGTCGCTTCTCCAGCCTGCCCATGGCGGGCGCATGGACCGCCACCCGCGATCTGGCCAGTCCCCAGGGCAAGAGCTTCCAGAGCCAGTGGGCGAGGCGGTCGAAGTCATGAGCGAAGCCCGCGACGCCATATTTACCCGCGTCAGAGGCGGTATCCCGCGCAGCGATGATGCCGCCGCGCGCCGTGCTGTTGCCGAACGGCTGGCCGGACACACACGCGGCCTGCAACCCCAGCGCATTGCCATTGATCAGGAAGCTCTGGTTGATCTCTTCGCCGAAAACGCTCAGGCGGTCGATGCCACCGTCTCGTTCATCAACAGCGCGGGTGATCTGCCCGACGCCATTGCCGACTACCTGCGCAGCCGCAACATGCCGGCACAGGCCGCCATCGCGCCCCATCCCGATCTCGACGGTATCGACTGGTCGGCCAGCACCATGGAGGTGCATCGTCGCGCGCCCAAAGCCGACGACCGCATCGGCATCAACCGCTGCTTTGCCGCCGTCGCCGAAACCGGAACGCTGGTCATGGCATCGGGGCCCGACAGTCCCGCTACCATGAACTTCCTGCCCGAAACCCACATCGCCGTCGTTGCAGCCTCGGAAATCATCGGATCCTATGAGGATATGTGGGACCGCCTGCGCAGCGCGAACCGCGGAAGCGGCGAGGCCTTGCCACGCACCGTCAACATGATCACCGGCACCAGCCGAACCGGGGATATTGAACAAACCCTCCAGACCGGCGTCCACGGCCCCAAGGCCCTCCACATCGTGGTGGTGAAGGAGGGCTAGCACCTCCGGTAGTGAGTGGGGAGATGAGCATGCGTCCGGTTCGGCTTTTCTTTGTTCAGGTTGCGATATGGATTGCTGGCGGTACGGCCTACTGGTCAGGCTTGGGCTGCCCCGCGAGAGATGTCGAACCCATGCTTCTCATGGCTTTGCCAGCGATGCTATTTGTCCTGTTCGGATCACTGATGGTGCGGTGTCTTGCTTATCGAGCCATGGACAGTAGCCACGATGATTTCCGTTCGGCGATGCCGTGGTGTTCCAGGTGCTGTCTTGTCGATCTACTCGTGCTGCTCACCTATGCGGGTGTGGTTTTCGTGGGCTCGTGGGCCGATGTCTGGCGTTCGGGAAACGTCACCATGCTTTACGGCCCGCCAGTCGTAGCCCTGCTGGTAGCTGTTGCCTACCCAGTCGTGATTCGCAGGTATGGGATCACGACATTGGCCTTTTCGGCTGTCACAGGCCTGAATGCCGGCATTGCGGTTGCTCTTCTACCTCTCCTGCTTCTCTCGAAACATCTCAGTTCATGCGGAGTCGATACTTGACCTCGTATCCAGCAGGTGCAGATTGTAGTGGTTTAGGGAACCAAGACTTATGCCAAATCTCGACAGCCTTCTTCACGAGATCGGCCGCACGGCGGCGCTGCCGTTCGAGCAGGCGACCACCTTGCCGACCGGTGCCTATACGGACCCGGCGTTCACGGCGCTGGAAATCGAGAAGCTGTTTGCCGTCGACTGGATCTGTGTTGGACGGACCGACGAAATCCCGGAACCCGGTGACTATCTGACCCATCGCATTGTCGAGACGCCGGTGATGGTCATGCGCCAGGCCGACGGGTCCATCAAGGCCCTGGTCAATGCCTGCCGCCACCGTTCCTCCGAGCTGCTTTCGGGCTCCGGCCATGTGGCCAAGATCGTCTGCCCCTACCACGCCTGGTCCTATGATCTGACCGGCGATCTCAAGATGGCGCCCTTCATGGGCAAACATTTCGACAAATCGGGTGTCTGCCTGCCCGAACTGCGCACAGACGAATGGGAAGGCTGGCTTTACGTCACGCTTGATGCCGATGTCGCCCCGATCTCCCAGCGGCTGGGAAGCCTTTCGCAGCGCGTCGAAAACTACCGTACGGACGAGCAGGTCAACGTGCATCGCGGCAACGAGGTCTGGGACTGCAACTGGAAGTCGCTCGCCGAGAACTTCACCGAGAGTTACCACCTGTTCTCCAGTCACAAGGATACGCTCCAGCCCTTCACGCCGACCCAGGGCGTGTGGTGCGAGCCCGGCGATGCCGGCTGG
>Ga0055584_100004417_pt1 | contig 13822 bp, 12 predicted proteins | sample OSDHelmetaG_FD_58716 | JGI IMG/M metagenome (GOLD analysis project Ga0055584, IMG submission 58716) | Pelagic marine sediment microbial communities from the LTER site Helgoland, North Sea, for post-phytoplankton bloom and carbon turnover... | ecosystem: Environmental > Aquatic > Marine >... | reverse complement strand
GACGCGGCGGACGACGACGACGCGGCGGACGACGACGACGCGGCGGACGACGACGACGCGTCCGACGACGACGACGCGGCCGACGACGACGACGCGACGCCTCCGGGCGACGACGACGACGCGACGCCTCCGGGCGACGACGACGACGCGACGCCCCCGCCGACCGAGAACCTGACCGTGGACGACTCGATCAGCTGCAACCAGACCGTTTCGGGCAGCAACGTCGGCGAGTCCGACGACGCCCAGAACTGGGTGGCGTGCACGGGCGCCGACCCTGACTGGACCGGCGGCGAGAGCGTCTACTCGCTGTCCACCCAGAACGGGCAGGCGATCCTGGCGAACCTCACCTGGGCCGACAGCGGCCAGGACCTGGACCTCATGGTCATGGGCAACCTGGACAGCGAAGGCGGCGACTGCATCGGCTACTCCTGGGAGGTCGAGCCGAGCGAGACCGTCGAGTTCACGGGCACCGGCTCCACGGTCTACGTCGTGGTCGACGGCTACTCGGGCAGCGAGACCAGCTTCTCCCTGAACATCGCCTGCGAGTGACCGCCGCGTGATCCAGCTGCTGCTGGTCGCGCTGCTCCCGGTGTTCGCCTCGGCCCAGCCCGCGGCGGCGCCGTCGGTGCAGCGGTTTCGCCCCGCGCTCGGCAACAGCGGCTTCGTCGCCATCGACGACGCACGCCTGGGCGCGCCGCTGTCCATCAGGGCGGACCTGACCTTCGACTACGCCTGGCGCCCCGTGCAGATCACGGGCGCCGGCGGTCGTCGGGAAGGCGTCATCGACGGCCTCGTCGGCGCCCACGCGCGGCTCGCCTTCGTGGCGGCGGAGTGGGCGGAGATCGACGTCACGGTGCCGTTCCTGCAGCTGGCCATCGCCGGCTCGGCCCTCGATGAGTTCGACGAAGGCGCGGCCGTTCCCTCTCTCGGCGACGTCGAGATCGCCGGCCGACTCGTGCCGCTGCGGGAAGACCAGGGCGTCGGGGTCGCCGTGATCCCGTTCGTCACGCTGCCCACCGGCCGGCCGCGGGCGCTGCTGACCCACGGCGTCCCGACGTTTGGAGTTCGGGCTGCGGTCTCCCGTCGGTGGCGCCCGATGCACGTGGCGGCCAACGTCGGCTACCGGCTCAAGCCCGGGTTCGCGGTGCTGGGTGACGCGGCGCTCGCCGACGACGAGATCCTGTTCGGCGCGGGCGTCGGGGTGAGCCCGCTGCCCGAGCGCCTCGACATCGACCTGGAGTGGTTCGGCAGCACGTCGGTGGGCCCGGGCGCCAAGACGCTGACCCCCGTCGATGGCTTCGCGCTCTTGCAGACGCCCATGGAGGCAGGGCTCACAGCTCGCGTCCGTCTGCCCGCGGGGTTCGAGGTGGCCGCCGGCGCCACGGCCGGGCTCACCCCCGCGCCGGGTACGCCGCCGTTTCGAATCCTGCTCTCGGTCGCCTGGGCCAGCGGCGCCGACTCCGACGGGGACGGCGATCGCATTGTCGGCCGCGCCGATGCGTGCCCCGACGAGGCCGAGGACTGGGACGGCTTCATGGATCGGGACGGCTGCCCCGACCTGGACAACGACAACGACGGCCTGGTCGATGGCGAAGACCGCTGCCCCGACGAGCCCGAGGACTACGACTCCTGGCAGGACGGCGACGGCTGCCCCGAGCCCGACAACGACGGGGACCGGCAGCCCGACGAGCGCGATGGCTGCCCCGACGAGGCCGAGGATCTGGACGGGTTCGAGGACACCGACGGCTGTCCGGACCTCGACAACGACGGCGACGAGATCCCGGACACTGCGGACGCCTGCCCCGACTTCCCCGAGGTCATCAACGCCTTCGAAGACGACGACGGCTGCCCCGACGAGTCCAACGTTCGCCTCATCGGCGACCGAATCGAGATCCTCAACGCGATCCAGTTCGTCCCCGGCTCGACGGACGAGGTCTTGCGGGAGTCGTTCGCGGTCCTCGAGGACGTGCTCGCGGTGCTCCGGGTGCGCCAGGAGATCGCTGTGGTGCGCGTCTCCGGGCACACCGACGACGTGGGCGACGCCGCGTCGAACCTGGCGCTGTCCGAGGGCCGCGCCATGACGGTGATGCGCTACCTCATCCACCACGGCATCGACCCCGACCGCCTGGAGGCCGCTGGCTTCGGCGAGTCACGGCCCATCGCGCCCAACGACACCGACGCCGGCCGCACCCTCAACCGCCGCGTCGAGTTCGACATCGTGGAGCGCAAGTGAACAGCTCCTACCGGACCGTCGTGGGCCTCGTGCGGGGCGTGCTGCGGATGTTCTTCCGGCGGGTAGAGGTCTCGGGTCTGGAGCACATCCCCGAGGACGGCGGCGGCGTGCTGGTCGCCTGGCACCCCAACGGGCTCGTGGACCCGGGCTTGATCCTCACCCACTTCCCCCGGGAGGTGGTGTTCGGCGCGCGGTCGGGTCTGTTCTCGTGGCCGCTGCTCGGCCAGCTGATGAAGGCCATCGGCACCGTGCCCATCTACCGGCCCCAGGACGGCGCCGGCGGGACCGAAGAAGAGCGCCGAGCGGCCAACAACGCCAGCCTCGACGCCCTCGCTGAACGGGTCGCCACCGGCCAGTTCTCCTGCCTCTTCCCCGAGGGGACGAGCCACGACTCGCCCCACCTCCTGGAGCTGCGAACCGGGGCGGCTCGCTTCTGGTACCGGTCCCGGGAGCTTCAGGCCGACGGCGCCGCGGAGCCCGTAATCCTGCCCGTGGGGCTCCACTACGACAGCAAGCGCGGATTCCGCAGCGACGTCCTGATCGCCTTCCACCCGCCGCTGACGGTCCCCGAGTTCCTGCGTTCGCTCCCCGAGCCCAGCGACGCGCCGGAGACCCTCAAGAAGCGCTACCAGCATCTCACCGACGAGATGGAGCGGGTGCTCAACGAGGTGGTCCTGGCGACGGAGGACTGGGAGCTGCACCACCTCATGAACCGGGCGCGCAAGCTGGTCCGGGCCGAGCGGGCGGCGCGGGCCGGTGCGAACCCCGGGCGGCCAGGGCTGCAGGAGAAACGGCTGGGGTTCGAGCGGGTGTGGCGGGGCTACTACGCCCGGCGCGACACGCACCCCGAGCGGGTGGGGGAGCTCGTCGACCAGATGCGCGAGTACCACCGCGACATGCGGGCCCTGCGCATGGAGGACCACGAGCTGGACCACCCGCCGCAGCTCTGGAGCCCGTGGTTGGGCGTGCTGCTGGCGCTGCAGGTCTTGTTCGTCTTCGTCCTGCTGCCGCCGCTGATCCTGATCGGGTTCGCGATCAACGGGCCGGTCTTCCTCGCCCTGGGCGCCTTCGTGAAGGGCGTCGCGAAGGAAAAGAAGGACGAGGCCACCCTCAAGTTGCTGCTGGGCACGCTGCTGTTCCCCCTCGCCTGGGCCGGCGCCGGCGTCGGTGCCTTCTTCGCTCACGAGCAGCTGCACGCGCTGTATCCGTCCATCCCCAACGAGCCCGTGGGGGCCGCGCTGCTGCTGGCGCTGCTGGGGGTCATTGGGGGCACGACGGCGCTGCGCTACCTGCGGCTGACGCGGGAGACCTCGCGGGCGCTGCGGGTGCGGCTGACGAAGGCGCGGCGCCGCATCGCACTGGCGCGCTTGAAGGTGGAGCGGGGCGACCTGCACGATGGGTTGATCAGCATGGCCGACGGACTGGACTTGCCCGGCACGGTGGGCGACGACGGGCGAATCGGCAGGACGTAGAGAGCCCCGGGCGGGGCAGCGGGAGGTTTGGATGCGACGGTTCTTGGGGCTGATGGTGTTCCTGGCCGGCTGCGGAGGCTCGACCTTCGACAGCGGCAGTCTGACGATCGACCTGTCCGGCAGCCTGCCGTGGACGGCGACCGGAGCCCAGGCCACGACGGTGACGGAGCCCGCGACCGCGGACTTCGACCTGCGGTGCGCGATCGACGCGAAGCCCGACGGTTCGGGGTCCTGGAGCTTGTCCGCCGACGTGCCGGCCGATGTTCTGGACGGGGTGCGGGCCCTGGCGCTCGACTTCTCGGTGCCCGGCTACTACCTGGCCGACGGCGACACGTTCGCGCTCGACTTCGTGCCCGACAACGGGGAGCTGGGCCTGGCCGTGACCGGCGAAACCGACTCCTACGAACACACCCCTGATTCGGCCTCGAGCGGCGCCTGCGTGGGGGACATCGTCGGCTCCGACGGGCGGGTCGGCACGGCGGCGTGCACCGGCGTCCGGCTGACCAACGCGACCGGCACGACGACGTCGATGTCGATGACGTTGCAGTGGACGTGCGACCCGTAGGGCTCCGCTCCGCGGTTGTTGCGGCCCTGTGAAGGTCGGGCCGCGGACAACGGTTCCCTTGCGCCCGAGCGTGTGTTCCCTTATCCCTCCGCGGCCCCGGTGTTCGCCCTCGGGGTCTTGAGAGGTTCGAACATGCGTCTGCTCTTGTTGCTCTTGCTGCTCCCAGCGTCTGCCTGGGCCGTTTGCCCGGCCAACGTGCCGATCACCGACACGCTGTCCTGCAGCGACGTCCTGAACTCGTCGGTGTCCCACACCGCCAGCAGCCAGCTGGGCGGCGATTGCTCGGCGGGGCTCTGCTACTCGTGCGGTGTGCCTCACGACGAGCAGGCGCAGATCGCCCCCGAGGCCGTCTACACCTTCAGCTGCCAGGTCGACGGCGAGGTGACGCTGCTGATCACCAACCTGCCCTGCGACCTGGACATCTACGTCCTGGACGACAGCTGCGACCCCTTCGCCGGCTGCGTGGAGGGAAGCACGGCCGCGTTCGCCGCGGACGACCAGGTGACCTTCACCTGCCAGGCCGGACAGACCTACTACATCGTCATCGAGGCCTACGGCGTCTCTCACCTGGACGTCGCCTCGGGGCCCTGCACCGACGACGGGACGTCCACCGGCACCGTCTACTCGCCCGACTACACCTTGAGCTTCGACGTGTCCGCCGGCACTGGCTGCCCCGAGGACTGCGACGACGGCCTCGACAACAACCTGGACGGCCTGTTCGACTGCAGCGACCCGGCTTGCGGCCAGGAGCCGGTCTGCTGCGACCTGGACGGCGACGGCCACTTCGGCGCCCAGTGCGGCGGGCCGGACTGCAACGACGGCGACGCCTCCATCTACCCCGGCGCGCCGGAAGTGGCCGACGGAGTCGACCAGGACTGCGACGGCACGGTGGACGAAGGCACCAACGCGTTCGACGACGACGGCGACGGCTTCAGCGAGGACGACGGCGACTGCGACGACAGCGACGCGAACATCAACCCGTCGGCGACGGAGCTGCCCAACCACATCGACGACGACTGCGACGGCGAAGTGGACGAGGACACGACGGCGTCCGACGACGACGGCGACGGCTTCACGGAGCAGGACGGCGACTGCAACGACGGGGACCCGAACATCAACCCCCAGGCGCCGGAGCTGGCCAACGGCATCGACGACGACTGCGACGGCGAGATCGACGAAGGCACCACGAACTCCGACGACGACGGCGACGGGTTCAGCGAGGCCGACGGCGACTGCGACGACACCGACGCGTCGGTGAACCCCGATGCCACCGAGATCCCGGGCAACAACGTCGACGAGGACTGCGACGGCGTGGCTGACCCGGCGCCTCCGGGCGACGACGACGACGACGACGCGACCCCGTCGGACGACGACGACGACGACGATGATCTGACCCCCCCGGAGCTGGGCGACGACGACGACGACGACGACGAAGCGGTGACCCCGGGCATCGGGTGCGGGTGCGGCGACGCCACCAGCGCCGCGTTCCTGGGCCTGTTCGCGGTGCCGCTGCTGGGGCTGCGCCGCCGTCGCTGATCGGCGGGTGGCGGAACCGGGCTCGCGGCGTGACCCTGACGCCATGAGCAACGAACTCGAGCTGATCTACGTCGCCGACACCATGTGTTCGTGGTGCTGGGGCTTCGCGCCCGTCCTCGACGAGCTGGCGGCCCGCTACGGGTTGCCCGTCCGCGTGGTCAACGGCGGGCTTCGGCCCGGGGACCAGGCCGAAGAGCTGGACGACAAGACGGCGGCCTGGATCGGCGAGCACTGGGAGCACGTGCGCGATGCGTCGGGGCAGCCCTTCGACTTCGCGGGCCTGACGCGGCGCGACGGCTGGCGGTACGACACGGAGCCGGCGGCGATGTCGGTGGTCGCCATGCGCGAGCTGCACCCGGAGCTGACGCTGGCGTGGTTCCACCGCCTGCAGCGAGCGTTCTACGCCGAGAACATCGACATCACGGATCCCGCGAGCTGGCCCGCGCTGCTGGAGGGTTTCGACGTGGACGTCGAGGTGCTGATGGCCGCGGCGACGGCGGACTCGGCGCGGGCGGCCGCGGTGCGGGACTACCTGCAAGCGCGGAAGTGGGGCATCTCCGGGTTCCCGACGCTGCTGGTGCGCGACGGGGAGCAGCTGTCGCTGGTGACGAAGGGCTGGGCGCCGAAGGAGGCCGTCGTCGACGGGATCGGCCAGTGGCTGCAGAGCAAAGGGGTCGCGGTGGCGGCTCCGGCGGTTGCCGAGGGAGACGCCTGCGGGCTCGACGGGACCTGCTGATCAGCACCCGGTGATGAGCCGGCAGGTCGCGCGGCGTCGCTCGGACGCCTACTGGGCCACCCAGTTGTTGTCGATCAGGACGAGCACCTGCGTGTACTGCTCGTCGTCCTCCGGCGCGACCTTCTTGCTGATGCGGCCGTCCTCGAAGGTCCACTTCTCGTCCCACTTGTCGTCGCGGTCGAGGTCCACCTTGGCCCGGTTGATCGTGGAGTGGCCGTCGTCCTGGTACAGGTTGACCTTGACCGGTCCGGGCCAGGCGTCCTTGGCCTTGGGCTTGCCCAGGTCGTGGCCGCTGCGGCCGATGAGGAACGCCTCGGCGGCGGACCTTGGCTCGACGGGGGGCCGAGTATCGGCGGCCGTCGGGACCGGTCGATCCGGCGGCTGCACCTTCACGCCGGCGGCCTCCAGCGGGAGCCGCTTCGCGACCGGCTCGGGTTTGGGGCTCCACTCGGGCCACAGCGTCCACAGGGCGAACCCCGCAAAGATCGACGTCAGGGATACGATCAACCCGAACGTCCGCAAGCGCATCTTCCCAGCCAACATCGTCACTCCTACGCAGCGTCAAACGCCCGCGATCATCCCACGCTCCTGCGGCACGGTGCAGTTGCAGTAGCTGTAGGCGCAAGGGGCCGGCCCGCGAACCAGCGCGAAGCTGCCGTCCAGCAGGTTGCCCAGGCGCTCGGTCCGACGCCGCCGCGCGGGGTAGCAGCGGTAGGCCTCGCCCCGGTGATCGACGATGAAGTAGCGGGCTCCGGCCCAGCAGCTCCGCCCCGAGAAGTCGGGGTCGATGCGCCCGCTGTCGTTGTGTCCGCCCAGGGCGATGAGCTGCTCCCGCTCGCCGGGGCTGTAGTCGATGACGTCGCGGTCCTGCTTCTCAGGCTGCACCTTGAACCGGACGCCGGCCGAGGCGAAGCGTTCCCGCAGCGCCGGCAGCGCTGCCAGCTGGTCGCGCGTGGCGACGCAGGTGACGCACAACGACCCCGCGTGCACCCCGGCAAACCAAGCGGCCTTGTCGAGAAACTCGTCGGGGTCGGCGTACTCCAGGTGCAGCGACGCCGACACCACGCCGGGCCGGTGCGCCGTCGCCGCGGCAAAGGCCTCCAGCGCGTCCCGCTTCGCCGAGAAGTTGGTCACGACGGACACGCGGTGCCGATTCGCGAGCGAAGTCACAGCGTCCAGCAGCCGTGGGTGCACGAAGGGCTCCCCGCCCGACAGCTTGATCTCCCAGTCCCCGGGCAGCGCATCGAACGCGGCGAGGAAGCCGGGCAGGTCTCGCGCCCACTGCCGGCGGTCGTCGACGAACCGCTGGGTGCAGTAGCTGCACCGGTAGTTGCAGGCCGTGTTCATGTTCCACGACACGGTGCCCTGCAGGGGGTACGGCGGGGCCTCGGGGGGCGGCGCCCCGGGCTCGTTTGCCGGCGAGGCCACAGGCGGGTTCACCGACGCGCCGCGGGGCCGACGCCCTCGATCATTCCCCGGTTCGCGGGCACGGTGCAGGGGCAGATGTCGTAAGGGCAGGGGGCCGGGCCGTCGAGTCGACGCAGGCTGCCGTCGTACAGGTTTCCCAGCCGGCCCTCGCCGAAGCGCTTGGCGGTGCGGCAGGACCAGGCGCGACCGTCCTTGTCGGCGGCGAAGTAGTCGGTGCCGGCCCAGCACAAGCGTCCCCGGTACGACGGCGCGGTGTTGGCGTCGCGGGGCCCCGGGGTGTCGCCGATGAGGGCCCGCAGCGCGGCCTCGTCGGGGTACTCGGCCACGCCCCCCTTCGTCTTGTAGAGCTGGGGGAACCAACGCACGCCGGCGGCTTCCACCGCGTCGCGGCACGCGCCGGCCTCGGCCTCGCGGCCTGGAAGCACGACCTGGTTCACGACCAGGGACACCGACGGGTCGAGCTGGTCGGCGAACCAGGCCAGCTTCTGCACGAAGGCGTCCAGGTCGGTGAACTCCAGGTGCAGCGACGCCGAGACGACGTCCAGGCGCCCGCGGGTGGTGCGCGCGAACCGCATCAGGTCTCGCCGCGACGCCGAGAAGTTCGTCAGCACCGACACGCGGTGGGGGGTGCGCTCCATCAGCGCGGGAAGCGCGTAGTCCAGGAACAGGCTGTGGGCGAAGGCCTCGCCGCCGCTGCACTTGATCTCCCAGGTGCCCGGCAACGCGGCGAAGGCTGCGATGGCGTGGTCCAACTGCTGTTGGCGGGGCCGCCCCCGGCGGTACGCCTTGGACTGGATGCAGTAGCTGCAGTCGTAGTTGCAGGCCCCGGCGACCTGCCACTCCACGGTGGGGGTGCGGCTCACGCCGGCGCCGCCCGCCGAGCCCACTTCACGTTCTGCTCGTACTTGCCGCAGCGCTCACAACCGGGCGCCCACTGCTTGCGAGCCATGCGGTCCCGCACCGCCTGCCAGTCGGGGCCGTACCAGAGCTCGCCCAGATCCCCGCCCTTCAGGGAGCCCACCTTCAACTCGGTGTTGCAGCAGAACAGGACGTCTTCATCGACGGTGATCCGGGTGTAGACGAACCCCATGGCGCAGCCGACGGGGTCCATGTCGGTCGTCACCAAGCCGCCCGCCCGCAGCTGGGCTTCGAACAGGTCGAAGTTGGTGGCGACGCCCAGGCGGTCTGCTTCCTGTCGGGCCTGGGGGAGGCCCTCGTCCAACAGCCACTGGCGCTGCGGCTCGGTGATGGCGCAGTCCTCGGTCCCGCCGGCCAGGCTCGCGAGCTTTGCGTTGACCCGCTGGGCCCCGAACCGTTTCGCGAACGAGGGGGTGGCCGGCAGATCGGCGGCGGTGTCGCGGTTGATGACGTGCACGTGGCGCATGGGCACGCCGGCCTCGCTCAGGGTGCGCAGGCTGCGGCAGAGCCGAAAGAAGTGCTGCTCCGTCCAGCCCGGGTGAAACGCCGTGTAGGCGTCCGGGGTGCAGCCGTGGACGCCCACGAGCAGGTTGTCGATCCCGGCGGTGGCCAGCCGGTCGGGGTCGGCGGCGAGCAGGTTGCTCAGCACCGTCAGGTGCCAGCCCCGCTCCTTGACCGCGGCCATCATGTCGTCGATCCGGGGGTGGACCAGCGGGTCGCCCATCCCCGACAGCACCACGGCGCGAACCGACCCGAGCGCGTCGAGTTGGCCGAGGATCCGCTCGAACCGGTCCCAGGCCAGCGACCGCCGCTTCCAGGCGAGGCTGCGCGCGACCCTGAGCAGGGGGCTGTGATCCCAGCAGGTGATGCAGGCGGCGTTGCATGCGTTGGTGACGTCGATGTGCACCTGCAGCGGCCCGCCCTGGGGGACCCCCGCGGCGAGTCCCGCCAGCACGGTTCGGCGGCTGGCCGAGTCGACGATCGCGTTCACGCCTGAGCCTGCGCGGCGAGCAAGGCGAGCACTTCGTCCACGGGCCGGTCGCCGGCGCCTTCGAGGCGGCTGAAGTCCCGCACCGCGTCGAACAGCTCATCGACGTGGGCGAGCCAGGCCAGCAACCCGTCGACGAAGACCGCCAGCGACAGCCCGCGCTGCGACGGCACCGCCCGCATCAGGGAGACCGCGCCCATCCAGTCGTCGAACGCGGCCCACGCGGGGACCAGCCGCCGCCACGCCTGCAGCAGCTCGTCGCCGCTGGCTCCGCGGAACTTCCGCCGCAGCTGCTGCAGCAGGCGGACGCAGAGCTCGGGCGGGGCGCCGTGGGCCTCGTTGAGGGCGAGCCACTCGTTGAGGCGGACCAACGGATCGCCGGGGCCGTCCAACAGCTTGAGCAGATCGAGGACCCGCCGCGGCCCGTCGAGTCCGTCGCGGCCCTCGGCGCGGGCCATCAGGGAGAGCACCGGAGGAGCAAGCAAGCGCTCGGCTCGGGCGAGGTCGTCGGCCGGCAGCACGCAGCCCAGGATCTGCAGCGCGGCGTCGCGCGCGCCGTTTTCGGGGACGAGGGCCTGGGCGGCGGCGCGGGCAGCGGCTGCCTGCTTCGAGGGTCCGCCATCCCAGTCGCCCAACAGCGTCTGCAGGGCCTCGGCGGAGGCGTCGGGCCCCTCGGCGAGCGCGGCGGCGCCGACGTCGACGGCCCCCTGGGCGCGGTGCTGCTGGTCGTCGGCGATGCGCGGCCGCGGCAGGAAGACGGAGGGCACGCCGGCGAACATCAGCTCGTGGAACGAGTTGTAGCCCGCGGCGCACACCGCGCCGTCGAGCCCCGCGAACAGCTCCAGGGGCACGTACCGGTCGAGCCAGGTGATCCCCGGGCCGCGGATCTCCGGGCCGTCGTACAGCGGGCCCGCGCCGACCACGATGTGGCGTCCGGTCCGTTGCAGCGCCGCCACGCAGCGGGGAAGCAGGCTGGAGGCGGCGTCGTCGCCCCCGCCCCCCACGCTGACGTAGATGGCCTGGTGGTCGGTCGGCACGCCCAGCCGGCGGCGGGCGTCGTCGCGGGGGACGAGCTCCTCGCGCTCGCGCAGGAGAATCGGCGAGCCTCCCTCTTCGGGCTCGACGACGGTGTCGTACAGCGGCAGCAGCGAGCGGAACGGGTCGGCGTCGGCGTACTCGGGGCGAACGCGGCGGGAGACCAGGGCTCGGTGCTTCGCGAGCTCCAGGCAGGGGACCAGCTCCCCGAACGACCCGCCCGGGAACGTGTCGACCACGAGCAGGTCGGGGCGCAACCCGACGACGGCGTTGAGCACCCAGGACCGCAGGATCGCCAGGGCCGAGTGAGGCTCGACGCCGGCGTCGCGGAGCATGGCCTTGCTCGGCATCTTGAGCGCCGGCACGCCCTCGCGCCGGGCGAGGGTGTCGGCTTCGGAGCTCGTGAGCACCCAGGGCTCCAGGCGCACGTCGAGCGCGGCCGCGAACCGACGCATCCACCGCAGGACGGCCAGCTGCCGGCTGAGGTGGCCCATGCCGCGGCCGTTGATCGCGTAGGCGACGACGCGCAGGGACCGGCTCACCGCTGCGCCCTCACGACAGGTAGCCGACGTCGTCGAGGGAACCGATCGCGCCCGCCGCCTCGGCTACGGCCTCTTGCGCGGGGTCGCTCCGCCGGGTCCGCGCCGGCGGGGAGCTGCCGGCGTACCAGCGGTGGGCCTTGGGCATCAGGGACTCGGGCGGCGACTTGCCGACGGCGTCGTGCCACCACGCATGGGGGTCGCTGGCCAGATCGTGGTCGGCCCAGTCGTCGAACCCGATGATGCGGTCGGCGAGCTTCCGGGTCTTGGCGATGCGCTGTCGGTACTTCTCGCTCTTGGCGGACAGGCCGCGGTCGAGCACGCGGTCGTCGAAGTGCATCCCGGCGTACTTGCCCCGCTGGTACTTGGTCACCTTGCGTCGGTACTTCGCGACCCGCAGCTCCAGGCCCTGTTGCTGGGCGCCGATGCCCTCCACCAGCTCCTGCAGGCGCGTCGCCTTGCTGCTCAAGCCGATGGCCACGGTCAGGTTCATCTCGATGGCGCGGTCGTCGTCCTGCCACTCGCTGAGCAGCGGGAGGTCGGCCTGAGCGAGGAACCCCTTGAGGAACTCCTGGGCGCCGGCGAGGTAGATCTGCGCCAGGTGGGGCAACCGGCCCACGGCTTCGTCGCGCTCGCGGACGAGGTCGTGCACTCCGCGAATCTCGTCTTCAACCCGCCGTCGCTGCCCCTCGACCTCGTCGTGGCGGCCCTTGACTCGCCGCCACTCCGGCAGGACGTCGTCGCCGAAGTCCTCCATGCCGAGCTCGCGGCACACGTCGTCGCCCTGGCCCCAGTGCTTCCAGTAGGCCGGCTGCCACCAGCTGTCGGCGAACCCCGGGGTGTCGTACCCGACCTCCACCAACTCGAGGAAGTGGGGGAGCGTCTCGAACCGGTCGAGATCAGCGCGCCAGGGCTTCACCAGCCCCGCCAGCTCAGCCTCCTTCAGCGTCAACTCGCCGGCGCTGCCCACCAGGGCGAACCGGCGGCGGTAGCGCTCGTCGCCCTCGATGGCGGCGATGCGCTTGCGGAGGGTGGACTCCTCGTGGGCCATGGCCTTGAGCGGGCTGCGGCGGGTGAACCCGCGGAAGCCGGTCAGCCGCTCGGCGCGGCTGAGCGACGCCTCGTCCAAGGCGGGCACGAACGCCCGAGCGAGGCGGGCCAGCGAGTCCTGAAAGGCCTGGTCGGCGTTCAGGCGGGCCTGGGCCACGTCGGCCCCGAGGTCCTTCCAGCTGTCGGCCAGATCCTGGACGATCGAGCGGTTGCTGGTGTAGTGGCGGACGACTTCGACGGCGCGCATGGGGCCTCCGGGTGGGGGCCGGATCCTACGGCAGCGGGTCGCGGCCGGCCGCCTCGCGGTCCAACGTTTCGGGCCGAGGAGCGATGGGGCAGCCGGACTCCGCGCCTCGTGCGGCCCCCTTGACGTTTCCGGCCCTACTTCGCCTTGGCGGCCTCGAGGGGGATCAACTCGAAGCGGGTGGTGACGAACTTGCCGTCCTTCAGCTCGCCGTCGACGACCGCCTGGCGCTTGACCTTGCACATGCCGTCGGCGGCGTGGCTGTCGTGATCGTGCGGCAGGACACCCTCAATGGAGTACGGCTGGTCGTCCAGCTCGACGGCCCACTTGCAGGACGAAGCGTCGGTCTTGCCCAACATGCACATGCCGCAGCCCACGGTGACGGTGGCTCCGGTCAGGGCCTTGGACTCGGCGGCGGGCTCGGCCTTCGCGGCGGGCTCGGCCTTGGCGGCGGGCTCGGCCTTCGCGGCGGGCTCGGCCTTCGCGGCGGGCTCGGCGTGCGCCGTCGGGGCGAAGGAACCCGCGCCGACAAGGACGGCGGCGAGGAGCAGGGTCAGCAGGGGTCGGGTCATCGGGAACTCCGTCGTCGGTTCGGTGCAACAGGCTGGGCAGGCCAGCTCGTACGTCGAGCGGCCGCGGCCCGCGCATTGTGAACCGCGGGTGGCGGGGACTCCAGTGCGCGGCTCGACCCCCGTGGCGGCGCCCAACCCCCGCCGCCTCCGCTTCCCACGACTCAGACCAGCGCGGAGCCCAAGCGCGCCGGGCGCCCCGGCCGAACCCGCCGCCGGCCGATCAGCGCGAACAGCAGCAGGCCCACGGCCGGAGAGCCCGAGCGGCCCTGGGTGCAGCCCAAGCAGCTGTCGGACCAGCACTCGGGGTCGTCCGCGCCCCCGTCGATGCCGTCGTCGCAGTCGTCGTCGATCCCGTTGTCGCAGATCTCCAGCGCGTCGGGGTGGATGGCCGAGTCGTTGGGGGCGCAGTCCGCGTTGTCCGGGGTCCCGTCGAAGTCGGAGTCCTGCGTCGCGTCGTCGTCGTCGGCCGCGTCGTCGTCGTCGGCCGCGTCGTCGTCGTCGGCCGC
>Ga0055584_100004415_pt1 | contig 13824 bp, 8 predicted proteins | sample OSDHelmetaG_FD_58716 | JGI IMG/M metagenome (GOLD analysis project Ga0055584, IMG submission 58716) | Pelagic marine sediment microbial communities from the LTER site Helgoland, North Sea, for post-phytoplankton bloom and carbon turnover... | ecosystem: Environmental > Aquatic > Marine >... | reverse complement strand
GCAGATTAAAAAATAGCATCTTTTTTAGTACAAATAGATTCACAGACACTCATTTTTCATTCATCCGGATCATTCAATTATTGAATTTTCATCCTTGTTGTTATGATATTTACCTACAGTTAAAAACCCATTTATAAAAGCAATAGCCAATAATCACAAAGGCTTAATATTCGAATAAAATCCTTATTTCATTGCCATATGACATTCTTATTTCTGGTATGCAATGTTATAATTCTGTAACTTTTTGAACTTCACCAAAGTATTATTTCGATGACCCATATTTTATTCGTTACTTTTTTGTCGAATCTATTAGATCTAAGAAACGATCTGGACAATTCAGCCAAAGATTCATCAATTGTTTCTCTAAAAGGATAATTTTCCAAGGTTCATGTATTAGATTGCTAGGAACATTTTTTAGTTCATTGACCCATTTTTTGATAAAAATCCCTTCTGCATCGTAATCTCTTGACTGCATGACATGTTTACACATCCTTACGGTATTGATTCCTGTTGTTCCTATCTGCATTTGAAATTGTTTAAAATGGATTCCCGGCTCATCATCTAAAAATAATTGTGCTTAGTGATGAGCCCCATATCTACAGTCACAATCTAAATATTGGCAGAATATTGAAACTAACATTACCTACATACTAAATAAAATGAATTTTGTAGACCCACGCATTTTTTCACAAGGTTTCTGATTCGCATAAGGGTAGAACTTATTTATAATCCAAAAGAGAATTCAAAATTTTCTTCTAGCATCGAATAAAGCCTAGAATTCTATACTTCAGAATTACTACTTTCATCCTGAAAGTGAAATTTTATAATTTTTAGGGAACAATATATTTCATGTTCAATGCTAATTTTAGTTCCTACTGATTTAATATTTCCTTTTTTATATAGCCTAATCAGAAATCTCCATCATTGGACCCTTTTCCAAAATATTCATAGGAATAGCAAACACTTTTGTAATAAGAAGTTGTGATTAAAAAAAATCGATGTATTCATTAAATAACATAAATCGACTATTCTAATCATAGGATTGATAAGGAAATTTCAAAGAGTAGGATCTTTAAGGGAATTTTAGAGTAAATTTTTTAGATAAAAAAGAGTAGAACTGCTTTTATCTAATAATTTATGATACAAACCACATATTCATATCACTTTTACCCTTTATTTCAATTTTGCCTCTAGATATAAAACTAAACTGAGGGTCATTTTTAATAATTTCGTAGGTGTGTTGAGATATGTTCACTTTGCCGACCTTTCCAGAACTTTCTATTCTAGATGCAGTATTTACAGTGTCACCCCAAATATCATATTGGAATTTCTTAATCCCTACAATTCCTGCGACTACAGGACCTGTATGAATTCCTAGGCGCATCTCAAAAGGGATTTCATTTTTGGCTTTTTTCTTCTTTACTCTATCAGTAATGAATATCTGCATTTCTAGTGCAGCTAAGACCGTATTTTTAACGAAGTCTTCGGTCTGGACAGGTAGCCCTCCTGCCGCCATATAAGCATCACCTATAGTTTTTATCTTCTCAATGTCATACTTTTCACAAATATGATCAAAGGCCATAAAGCAAGTATTGATCTCATCTACTAGCTCTTTGGCCGTTAATTTTTCTGACTTTTCTGTATAGCCTTTAAAATCAGTGAATAAAATAGATACCAAATCAAAATCACGAGCAGCTGCTTCACCTTTTTCTTTTAATTCTGCTGCGATCTCTGCAGGCAGAATATTTAACAATAGCAATTCTGATCGATCTCTCTCTTTTTCAATTTCTGACTTGGCTTTTTTAATGTATTGCCATCTAGTGTATAAACCTCCTGAAAGCAATAAAAAAAACAAGCCCATACCTAGAGCAATGTTGTTGATTCTATCTTTTTGACGTAACTCTGTCTGATGAGTCAGCTCTATTTTTATGTCCTCTTCTACGCGAAGCAGGCTATCCTTCAGGAGCTGTTTGGAGAATTCTATTTCTTGGAGTTTCCTTAAATTCAATTCTCCTTTTATACTGTCACTTGCTATGAGCATCTGTTCTAGATTAGACAAGGCCATATTTAGATTACCTAGTGCTTTGTTGCCTTCGTATAGACAACTGAAAGAACTTTCTTGACCACCTATATCTCCTATTTCTTTGGCCATACTTAGACTCTCCAAGCAATATTCAATAGATTTATTGAAGTTTCTTTTCTCAAAAAATATATTGCCTATATAAAGCATGCTATTAATACTACCCTGCAGGTCCTCGATTTCGCGGCTAATCTTTAGGCTTTCTTCATATTTAATCAGCGCATTATCCAAATCACCTTTATCACCATATACATTTCCTATTCCAGCTAGTCCTGAAGCAATGCCTAACTTGTCTCCAAATTTTTCATAAATGACCAACCCTTGCTGAAAATAATCGAGAGCTTTTTCAAAATCTTCTTGATCAAGATAAAGGCTTCCAATATTGAGAAACATAGCCGCATTACTATCATCGTTGCCGATTTCATTATTAATTGCTATGCTTTTTAGATAATAATCTAACGCTTTTACATACTCTCCTTCTGCTCTATATATACTTCCAAATTCATTGTAAACAGAACTAATTCCATTTCTTTCTCCGATATCCTCAAAAATCTCTAAACTCTGTTGGTAATAATCAAGAGCATGAAGAACATCTTCATTGTCGTGATATAGATAGCCGATTTTCAGAAGAATATCTCCAATGCCTTCTTTATAATCTATGCTTTTGGCAATATTGAGGCCTTTTTGATATGAACCCAAAGCTTCACTGTATTTACCCATTCTGAAATAGATATAAGCCTCTAATCGAAAGGTATTTACTAAACCTATTTCATTTTTGGACTTTCTATTGAATTCATATAATTCTTTAGAATAAATAATAGCACTATCTGGATCAGTATTAAAGAAGCCATCGTAGATATAGTCCTCTAATGCCTCTGACCGAATGGTATCTGACAAGGACGAGTCTTGCCAAATATTCCATAATGAATCTAAATCATATTGAGAAAAAAGGCTAGAATTCAGGATTATGATATATAAGATGGAAAATAAGCTCTTCAAGATCAAGTTTTTATCTTTTGAATAAAAAAAATTGAGAATACATAATCAACCAAAACCGTAAGTCAAAAAGATTTTGCCCACAATCAATTTTCAATAGCCATTAATATAGAGAATACTAACAAAGGATTGCAATATGAAGTGATTTAAATTCAACAGTTGACTTCTAACTATTCTATATCTTTTACAAAGAACCAAGGCTATAATTACCACTTAAAAAGGGCATCAAATTTTAGCATTGAGATGAAACTGCTCAATAAATCACACATTTCCAATTTAGTTGGATTAATGGCTTCGATTTCATAAAAATTGCCTATAATTAAAACTCCAAAACAATAGCAATGATTAATAGACTTTTGCCTGCAATCCTTATCATTCTTTTCACTTTTACAGATGTCACTTCACAGAAGAACTCTGCCCAAAAAGTGAACTATGATGAATCTTTTTATAATACAATGAAATACAGACTTGTCGGACCATTCAGAGGTGGTCGTGCAGGTACTGTAGCAGGTGTATTAGGAAATACAAATCTATACTACATGGGTACTGCTGGTGGTGGAGTTTGGAAAACTATGGATGGTGGTAATTCTTGGAGCTGTATATCTGATGGTTACTTCGGTGGATCAATAGGTGCTGTGGCAGTAGCTCAAAGTGATCCAAATGTCATATATGTAGGAGAGGGAGAACAGACAGTCAGAGGCAATGTGTCCTCTGGTAATGGTCTGTGGAGATCTACTGATGCAGGAGAGACATGGGACTTCATAGGCCTGAAAGGAACAGAACATATAGGAAGAATAGTGGTACATCCATCAGATCCAAATGTACTGTATGTTGCTGCTATGGGAAATCTATGGAAGCCAAACAATGAAAGAGGCCTGTATAGATCAAAAGATGGAGGTAACACTTGGGAAAAAGTACTTTATGAAAGTGATAAAGCAGGTGCAGTAGATGTTTCTTTTGATCCTAATAACCCCAGAATTCTATATGCTTCCACATGGCAGATAAAACGAAATGGATACAGAATGGATAGTGGAGGGCCAGGCAGCCATTTATGGAAAAGTACCGATGGAGGCGATAACTGGGCTAAAATTACAGATAGTCCAGGATTACCCAAAGGAGTATTAGGCATAATCGGAGTAACTGTATCTCCATTAAATTCTGATAGAGTATGGACGATTATTGAAGCTGAAGAAGGAGGTGTATTCAGATCAGATGATGCAGGTAAGACCTGGAAAAAAACTAGTACAAATAGAGCACTAAGACAACGTGCTTGGTACTACAGCAGAATATATGCTGATACTCAAAATGAAGATCGAGTATATGTCCTCAATGTTGGATTTTGGAGGTCAAATGACGGTGGCAAAAACTTTGAAAGAATAGGTACTCCACATGGAGATCATCATGACCTCTGGATAGATCCAAATAATAACGATAGAATGGTAATTGGTGATGATGGTGGCGGGCAAGTGAGTTATGATGCTGGTGAGAATTGGACTACTTATCACAATCAGCCCACTTCTCAATTTTACAGAGTAACCACTGATAATCACTTTCCATTCAGAATTTATGGAGCTCAGCAAGACAATAGTACTGTGAGGATTCTTCACCGGTCTCCTGACGCTACGATATCTGAGAGACATTGGGAACCTTCTGCTGGTGGAGAAAGTGCACATTTAGCTCCTGACCCTAACAATAGTGATATAGTGTATGGCGGAACCTATAAAGGTTATATGATGCGAAAAGATCATACTACTGGACAAACCAGATCAGTGAATGTCTATCCTGATAATCCTGCTGGGTCTGGAGCAGAAGTGATGAAATACCGCTTCAATTGGAATTTCCCAGTAATGTTTAGTCCCAATGATGCAAATCGACTTTATGCTACGTCTAATCATGTACATATGACCACGAATGGCGGACAATCATGGGAAGTGATCAGTCCTGATTTGACTCGTAATGATCCTAAAACAATCAAGTCATCTGGTGGTCCAATTACTCAAGACAATACAGGAGCAGAATTTTATGCCAATATTTTTGCAATAGCAGAATCCACTCTAGAACCTGGAGTAATATGGACCGGAAGTGATGATGGGCTCATTCATGTAAGCAGAGATAATGGTAAGACTTGGAATAATGTAACCCCACCTGGTTCTCCCAAGCTCAATATGATGAACTGTATTGACATCAATCCTTTTGATAAAGGAGGAGTCTATGTGGCTGCGACATCTTATAAATTTGGAGATTATCAACCTTATATCTACAAAACTACAGACTATGGGAAAACCTGGAAAAAGATAGTCAGTGGAATAAAAGCTAATCATTATAGCAGGGCAGTGAGAGCTGATCCAGTCAGGAAGGGCCTACTATATGCTGGTACGGAATGGGGTATGTATGTTTCATTTGATGATGGTGAAAGTTGGAAGCCTTTCCAGCTCAATCTTCCAATCACAGCAATTAGAGATCTTCACATTAAAGATGAAAGTTTGATAGTTGCCACTCATGGTAGAAGCTTTTGGATGATTGATGATCTAGGTCCAATCCGACAAATAAACAATGAGATAGTAAAAAAGAAGCATCACCTCTATGAGCCTAAACCTGCATATAGGATGGCTCAGTCTGGGAGTTGGGGAACTCCGAATACGAGATTAGTAGGAGAAAACCACCCCAACGGGGTACTCTTCAACTACTTCATAAAAGATTACGATGAGGAGATGAAGGTTTCATTGAGGATAGAAGATGCGGATGGCAATGAAATTCAGACTTTTTCTAATAAAGCAAAAGACAGGTCTAAAAAATTAGAAGTTAAAGCAGATAACAATCGATTTGTTTGGAATATGAGACATCCTGGATTTAAAGAATTCGATGGTATGATATTGTATTCATCGCCCAATAGAGGCCCTAAAGTTACTCCAGGACATTACTCAGCAAAACTGATAGTAGAAGAAGGAGAATCAGAAGTAAACTTTGATATAGCTAAAGATCCTAGATTAGAAACCACAGATGAAGAGTATCAAAAACAGCTAGACTTTCTCCTTTCAGTCAGAGATGGCGTGAGTGAAGCACACCAAGCAATGATTGACATCCAAAGTATAAAGGATGATATAGATTATTTTGATAAAAAACTAAAAGGCAAACCTCAATTTGATGAAATCCTGACCTTAGCAAATGAGCTAAAAAGTGAGATGACAGTGATCGAAAACAACATTCATATGACTAAAAATCAAAGCAGGCAAGACCCTTTGAATTATGGTATTAGAATAAACAACAGACTAGCATTTCTAATGGCAGATCAGCAGCGTGGTGATTATCAACCTACTGACCAGGCTTATGAGGTAAAAGAAGCTGTGAGTGCAGAATTAGACAAAGAGCTTTTGGACCTAGATACTCTTTTGAGAGAAAAATTAGGATTGATTAATTCAAAAGGTAAAGAGCTAGGCATTCAGATTATAAGTGATAGAATGAGTAGAAACGTAAGACCTTGATGCTAAAGATTAACTACATTCTAATTGCAATAGTTTGTTCTATTCTATGGTCATGTAGCACAACAAAACAACAAATAAGTAGCAGGGATGTACACATAGCTCAGCGTTTATATGGTTTGGATTTTTCCGATCAATACGTTGATACTATGCGAACCTATTTGGAAAGAAACCTGAAAGGATATGACTCTTTGAGACATTATTCTATTCCTCATGAAACCTTTCCTGCTCTTATTTTTGACCATCATCCTCGAGGATTCAAGTTACCTAAAATTGAAGATTCTTTGAATATTAATCTTCCCACGGATGTGATTCTCTCTGAAGACAGGAATGAGATTGCCTTTTATACCATTCCTGAATTAGCAGCTTTAATTCGATCCAAAAAAATCAGTTCTCTTGAGTTGACACAATTGTATTTGAGTAGATTGAAAAAACACAATTCTACTCTAGAGTGTGCCATTACCATTACGGAAGAATTAGCGTTGACACAAGCTAAAAAAGCTGATGAAGAGATAGCAAAAGGTCTATATAGAGGTCTTCTACATGGAATCCCCTATGGTACTAAAGATCTCATGTCAGTATCAGGATATAAGACTACTTGGGGTGCTATGCCATATAAAGATCAGGAAATTGATCATACGGCCACAGTCATCAGAAAACTTGAAGACGCCGGAGCCGTACTGATAGCAAAATTGAGTTCTGGTGCATTAGCTCGGGGTGATGTTTGGTTTGACGGAGAGACTAAAAGTCCATGGGATACGCTCCAAGGAGCTAGTGGGTCATCTGCCGGTTCTGGGTCAGCTACTGCGGCTGGTTTAGTTGGATTTTCATTAGGCACTGAGACCTTAGGATCTATAACATCACCTAGTACTAGAAATGGGGTATCTGGACTCCGACCTACATATGGAAGGGTGAGTAGAGATGGAGTAATGAGTCTTTCATGGTCAATGGATAAGGTAGGACCCATTTGCAGATCTGCTCAAGACTGCGCTATTGTTTTTGATGCTATAAGAGGAAATGACAGTTTGGATGTGACCACTCAAGATGTTGGTTTTTCATATAGTCCTGATTTGAATATCGATGAATTAAAAGTAGCTTTTCTGAATAATGAAATAAGTGAGGATACTTCTAAGATGAAGGCTAATCTTTTAGTAGCAATAAAACTTTTGGATTCTTTAGGTATAAAAGGTGACTCCATTGCTTTACCTTCCAATTATCCATTCGATGGTTTTGATATCATATTGAGAGCAGAGGCTGCAGCAATGTTTGATGATATGGTCAGAGCTGGGAAAGTGGATATGATGGTACAGCAATCTAAAAGATCTAGAGCAAATTCACTCAGGCAGGCCAGATTTATTCCTGCTGTAGAATACTTACAAGCCAATCGATATAGAAGACTATTAATAGAAGAAATCAATGATCTATTTGATGACTACGATGTGATAGTATCACCCACTTTCGGTGGAAAACAATTGGTCATAACTAATCTGACAGGTCATCCAGTTGTAACTGTACCTACTGGTTTTGATGTCGAAGGACATCCTACTAGCATCACTTTTATTGGTAACCTTTATCAGGAAGGTGTGATTTTGGCTCTAGCTAATGCTTTCCAACAAACTACAGAACATCATTTGAAAAGACCTGAGAACTTTATTGATTAAAACTATTTCTCAATGAAGTGATTTAAAAACCTATCTCATCAACTCTGAACAACACATTGATCTTTAGTTTATTAAATAAATACTTGACACGTAGCTTTGGCTATGCATTTCATATTTTACAAATTTCTGAGAATCAAGACGTTATTTTCGCGTGATAATATAGTTATCACTTCAATCTACTCTTCACTATGATCTAACAGAGATTTAAAATTTAAGTCACTACCTGTCATTTCCCATTCTCCCAATGAAATAGGGATATTCCCTATCGAATTCAATCCATCAAAGAAGTCTATCAATCTAAATTCTTCATTTTTCAGTTCTTTCATTCGAGCATATTCAGCCATGGCATTTTCAACTAAGTATTTTCCAGTGATATACGAAGTGCCATATCCAGGTTGACGTAAATATAGATGTTGCTCAAAAAGCAGCAGTTCTTTTTCAGTTTTCATCCATCCTCTAGGCGTATACTCGGAATGAATGCCACCGGCCTCTTCCATAGTCATTTCATTAGCATGAGCATATAGAGAACCTAGACCTCTGGCTGCTCTTTGTGCTATCATGATGTATACGATTTCCTTTACACGAGGATTATCATCATATAGGCCTGCTTGCATAAACATCTCTTCTACAGCTGTGGCCATTCCTTCATTTCTAGAATCGAAAATATTATATAGAAGTGGGCTTCTTCTTATCTCGCTATTATGAGGTTCAAGGTCCATTCTGGCCAATTCAAACCAATGATAAAAATGAGAATATAATGGCCTTGGATCAAGATGAGCTGTGATCCAAAAGAAATTTCGAGTTTCTTTTGGAACAAATCCACCTAGATGCTCTCTGAGAGCTGGATCAAAGTATTCTTTAACAGAAACAATCTCATCTTCTTCTAAAAACTTCATTAGGCTCTGGGCCGATAATTCAGCCAACTGATCATATGCCTCTGAGCTATTTGCACCAATCAATTCCGGTAGTTTTCTATTTCTATGTTCTTCTAGTTTTAATGATGACCAAGCCCTTGCTAACTCTCTTTTCAATAACAATACTTCATCTTCCCATGTGAGTGGCACCAGATGAACATTCTTCAGGTACCATGTATAGTTCTCTTTTCCAATACCTGAAGGGCCTGTTTTACTTTTAGATTCTTGTTCTAACCATTTGGCCAATTCGTCCGTGGATGTCACAGCCATGTTAATAGCTGATAGTAAATTTTCGTTCTGCTCTACTCCTTCCTTATTTAAAATGGATTTTAATCCTGCACTCTGTCTCTTGATATCTCTTATTCCTGCTATCCAAAGATCTTTTGCATTTCCTGTAAGATTGATTTTAGCTTGATCATTGAGAGATGGAATGACTTTGAGATCACTAATCAATCTGTTTGTTTCCTCGTCAGACAAAGGAAATGAATAAGTCCACAATTCTGTAGTAGCATGGTGTGTTGGGCCTTCATGAGCAGGTACATCACTTCTATAATTCCACAGAGATTTGTAGAATGCCGGATCACGCTCCCAAGGTTTCAAGATTCTATGATTAAAGTCATAGCCATTCATCTCAGCTCTAACAATATGAAAGTCCACTTGATGGTTTATAGGCCATTTAGAGATATCAAATGCTAAAAGCTTTCTTTGAAATTCTTGAAACTCAGGCCATCTTTTGTTAAAAGTATCCGCAGAATAATCAGGAGCTCCATTTCTATCAGGAGGAGTTTCGAATGATCGCCATTCTTTGAATAGGGATACTAAATCTTCGTAACTTCCACTCTTGCTTATATGATTATTTGCATGAGTTGTATCACAATTGAATAAAAAAGGAAGGAAGATAAACAATACAATATTTGAAAATTTCATCAGATGATAATTTAAAACCTTGAAGTTCTCTATTAAATAAGATGGAGACAATTCATGCTCAAATTACAATAATCGCTAATGAAATTCCTTAGACAGACCGTCTACTTCTTTTATAAAAAGAATATAGCACATAAAACTATTCACAACATTGCTCTAACTACTTAATCTTTGGAGTCTTTTCATCGTACTTCTCAATAAAGAATAGTATTTCTTTAAGGGCATTCAGTTTTTTTTCTAATATATGTGGCGCAGTAATTAGTGATTTTCCATTTACATATTCCCCAATTTCTGGATCGAGCAAAGCATAAGTTTTATAGGTAGCCTCCATAATCTGATCCATATGAAAAAGAGAATTGTACGTAAGAATCGACTTTATGACTAAATCCCTATTATCATCATCAACATATAAATTGAGAAGGTACCAAAAAGCTTTTTTGAGCTCCTGATTAGACATCAATCTGGTTGTAGCAGACCATGTATAAACTTCTGGATAAATAGAATCGCGATAGTCTTCATTATCTAAAATAATTCTTGTCTCTGTATTTATTAAAACAGTATCCCCAGAAACATCAGTACCCACTTCATAAAGATCCACTAACCACGCTAATGACTTTACATTATCTCTTGTATCAATACCTAAATCATCATTTTGAGCTGACATAGAAGAGCTCAGCATACAAATCATTATGTATATAGTTAAGCATAGATTCTTTTTCATAACCTCAATTATTAGTATCATTTGAATATATTAAGGGTTTAGATTTATTTTTTGTACAAGTGCATCTACCTTGCTCTCCAAGGATTCAAATCTTGCCTCTGACTCTTTAAACTTTTCTTCATATCGTTTTAAAATTTTGATATAATCCCCATTATGTAGTCCGACAACAGTATTGATCATTTTTACACCTGTCGAAGAATCGTTTTCCCAAGATCTTCCAACTGCTAACTTAAAATCATCAATAGACATGTCATTTGGATTTTTGGCGTATCCATAGCCAGGTGTTTCATTATTACCTATTATATAATCACCTGAATTTACTGGTCCCAATATTTTTATAGGAATCTGGCCCATGAATGCAACATTGTTACCTAAGTGATTTTTTTCTTCTTCTGGTATATTTCCCAATACTATTGGAAAATGGGAAACCGCCATTACTTGTTCTGCATTTGAAAGATCCTTAGTAATTCTCCCTCCTATCACTCCTACAATATCTCCTGCACTAACTAATTCTTTGGGATCAATACGTTCCAACCATTCTGCATAATCACCATTTCCAGAACGATACTCTACCCCAATATTAGCATAAGCCATTAATGCCTTAGTTCTTTCAATTCTAAAATGATATTGACCATGTAATTTATCCACTTTACTCTCTGTGATAGCTTCTCTCATTCCAGCAAGGAAGATGGGGTTTAAGAACTTATTTGACCAATCTGTCAAAGACCAAGCTTTGATCGATCCCATTTTTTTGTCATCCTTGTCAGTAAATGTGATGAATTCATTTTGAGAATTTAAAAACATTGAGACGTCACCTCCTTCATCCAAACATATATTTGGTATATCCCAAAATTCTAAAGAGGACACATCTATTGATGTAAGTGGAGGTAGTGCAGGATACAACGTATTTAAAAAACTGGCATCAATTTGAGGAATTGCAGGAATGAAAATTGGCGGAAGGTCGGGTATATTTATTGCTAAATCAGGAATGCTGAGATCAGGAATATTTAAAGTAGGAAGGTTAAATGGTTTTATTGATGGAATTGTCGGCACAAGGGTCGTAAGAGGAAATACTGTAGTAACTGGAAAAATCTGAATTGCCCCAGTAACAGGTATACGAAAATCATCGCCTGGAAGAAAGTCTATAAGCACATCTAATGCTGGTACCGTTACTGGCCCTACGTTTATTGGTCCGAGATTAATGGGTAGAATTGTGTTTATTGGATCTGCTAAGTCAAGACCGTTTAGTCCACCTATGACTGTGTTGACAGGGTTTTCAATTCCTGTAGTCATAATAGAATTGAAACTAATTTCTATAGGTGATAAGACAAATTGATTAATTCCTAAATTAATAGTATTTGTAGCAAGGTCAAGTCCATTATTAATGGGAGTAGCTAAATTGAAGGGAAGTGAAAGTTTATTATTTATTATATCGATTAACGAATTAGTCAATCCAAGAGCTACACCTGCAGCCAATTTAGCATCTTCTAACCCTCCGGTAAGAACGACATTCTGTAATAAGGCCAATTTATCACCTGTATAATCACACTTTAGTAAATTCTTGATCTGCTCACTTGCTGCATTTGCAGTACCCAATATACCAGCTTGTATATCAGCGGGTAGATTAGCTAGATCTGGGGCAAAAGTTGTCCGACTTCTTCCGAGTTTAATTTTGATTCCGTCTCCGAATCCATTATTTGTGTTATTGAATACAGCCACATATCCATCATTGGGCACAATTTGACCAGTCAAAAAAGATTTTTCAATGTCGGATACATCCTTTGTTACAAACATTTTGTTATTGAACTTGGATGTTCCAAAAACATTGAGATTTTCACCTATACCTACACCTCCAACCACAACTAAAGCTCCATTATTCGTGCCTATAGAAGAGGTTGCATCAGAAATTTTAGTCATTTTATTGACAAAGAGTTTTCCTGTGAGTCGTGTTGAATTCATACCTGTGACAGTGAGACTATCATTTATGTCAGTAATTCCATTCACAGCAAGAGAACTGTTTAAAGTAGTTCTGCCATCCACATCTAAGGTGTTTTTCAAAGTGGAAGCACTATCTACAGTTAAGGTTTTCACTGTCAATGAACTACTCAGCGAAGTAGGGCCTGAAACTAACAAGGACTTATTCAATGTTACTGCTCCGTCTACATTTTGTGTTTTGTTCATTTGAACAGGACCGGTAAATGTGGTCATATTCATTCCAGTTCCTCCAAGAATAGAAATCCCATTGAATGTTGTATTCCCATCTACATCTAGAGTCTTATTCATTTGAACTGGCCCAGTAAATGTGGCCATATTCATATCTGCCCCACCTATAGTAGTCGCTCCATTAATAGTGGTCGAGCCTCCAGCTATGTTTAAATTCACATCCTGTTTTACCTCTAAGTCCATACCAATAATGGCGTCCTCACCTACGTCCAAACTTCCGTCCATTTTGATGGTGCCATCAGCATTGATCCTTAATCTTTCAATATTATTTGTGATGAAAACCAGAGGTGCATTATCTGTGGTACCTAATCTAGGGGGAGAAACATATGCAAAAGTATTAGTATTACCATCGATAGACCATAAAGGTCCATGAGTCCATCGTTCATTGCCGAGTCTTCTATCATCCTCTGGAGGGGATGAGTTAACTGCTGCATTTGTGGTCAAAGACTTCCAGCTAATTCCATCCCAACCTTCAAAATCGTTGGCTAATGTATTCCACCTTATAGTACCAGGGTCAGGATTTACACCTTGATAATCACCAATTTTTATAGGCCCATCAATCTCAAACTTCATATTTTGAGAATAAGAAAGTTCGACACAAAAAATTATGAAGAAAAGGAGGTTGATAATTCTAATGAAATTCATATTTCATTTTTACAATTTTCACCACTTATTTCGATCTTTTGGAATCTGATTTGATCATTATTCTCAGTGGATTTATTACGATCATGTTTCACATTTGATTCGATTTCCTCTGCTAATTCCAAAAGGTTTTCAACCAATGGGCTTAACGGCAAGGTTTTAATCTCGTTCTTTTCCATTTAGG
>Ga0055584_100004414_pt1 | contig 13828 bp, 13 predicted proteins | sample OSDHelmetaG_FD_58716 | JGI IMG/M metagenome (GOLD analysis project Ga0055584, IMG submission 58716) | Pelagic marine sediment microbial communities from the LTER site Helgoland, North Sea, for post-phytoplankton bloom and carbon turnover... | ecosystem: Environmental > Aquatic > Marine >... | reverse complement strand
AGTACAAGAAAACTCTATAAATTGCAATATCCAATGTGTTTGTCACTAAAATGTCTACCGTAAAAATAGAAAAAGGCAGTCCTGGGACTGCCTTTAGTTTGTTATGTACACTTAAAACTTATACACTATTTTTGATAAATTAATTTCGATTTTGGATATTCCAACAGTAACATTCCGTAAACGCAATTTACTTAGAGTTAAAAGTTGTTGTTTAAGTGTTCTTTCAATTACTTCGTTATCGCTAAATTCTTTAAGCGCCATAGCTTCAGCTAAATTCTGTATACCAATGTTAACATTATCTTTAATATAAGGATTAATACCCCACTTACTTCCCTTTGGGTGATCTTGAGCAATTCTTTGGTAGTCTTCATCAGTATCTGCAAATATTTCTCCGTTAATTACCATGGAAATATGGACGGGATTGTCATTAGCTGAGAGTACTTCGTGTTTCTTGTAATCAAGACTGAATGTTTTATTAATAACAGTAAAGTCTTGAAAGGGATGTCCTACCAAATATGAATTTAATGTGGTTTTTTCATCGAATATCGTCACTTTATCTTGGTGATTATGCCAATAGAAAGTTGATGATATTGTTAGTAAGTACAAAAAAGTTGTTAGAACTGCAAAAAATGTTTCATCTTTCTTGTTCTTTTCTTCAAAAAGCCATCCCGCCCACATAAGAATAGTAAGAATAATTAAAGCTAATGTCATCAATCCTTCATCCAAACCACCGCTAAGTTTTACAGTTCCACCAATAGCAGGCAAAATTTGACAGAAAAATAATATCCACAGAAGTGGAATTCTAGCTTCCGACAAGTTTTTCCTGATGTCAGGAAAACCAAACGATATATTCATGAGAATTTCTCCAAATTGTATGTTTCAAGATTAATCAAGTAACAGTGTTTCTTATATCAATATAGTAGTTTTCTAAATATTGTCAATTTGAGTTTTGATATTATTCAGATTTTGAAGGCTTTTCGAGTACTAGTTGTTCATGGTGAATACCTTCGCCTGTAATTTTTACTACGTCCTTATCAACCTTTGATAATTCTTTTGTGGCTGAATTGTAGTGATTTACTGTTGTGCTTAAGCTGTTTCCTATCTTGTCGTAATATTCAGTGTATGCGTTTAGGTGTCGTGTAAGTTTTTCAACGTTTTTTTGAATTTCTTTTGCACTTTCCTCTACTTTAAAGGCTCTGAACCCATATAAAACTGACTGTAAATAGGCTGCGAAAGTTGTTGGTGAGACTATAATTACGTTTTTGTCTTTGTAGGCGTAATCAATCAAAGACCTTGTGTTAACTTTTACTGATCCGACCTCGTTTACTAGTAAGTCATAGTAAATGGCCTCTGCGGGAATAAACATAAAAGCAAAAGGTAGTGTGCCGTCTTTTGGACGTATGTACTTGGCTGTTTCGTCAATTCGTTTTTTAAGATCATTTTTAAACTCTTTTTCTAATTCCTCTTGTCTTTTTGGATCGGTTTCATCAACTAATCTACGATAGTTATCTAATGAAAACTTTGCATCTACTGGTATCATTCCGTCTTTGGTAATCACTACAGCATCTACAGTCTCTCCTCCATCAAACTGATGTTGAAGTTTGTATGCTCCGACTGGCAATATGTTTTCTAGAGCCAACTGTAGACTAGCTTCTCCTAAGTTCCCTCTTTGTTTTTGGTGCTTAAGGACTTTTTCTAGATTTTGTAATTGCTCAGCTACTACAAAAACTTGTTTTGAGCTTTCGCTTACTTCTGACACGTGCTTTTGTACTCCGAGCAACTTCGAGTTTATGCTTTCCTGGATATTTCTTATTTGTTCGTTTACGTCTTTATTAATCTCTTGCATTAATTCCTTACTTTCGCGAAACTGTACTCTACTCCCCTCTTGCACCAACTTGTTGCTTTCGCTCATCTGCTCGCGCATTGATCTAGTGAGTTCTTGTATTTGTTGTTGCATCAAAAGAATACTTTCATCTTTTTCTGGCTCCTTTTCTTTGCGAATAAAGAATACGTATATCAAAAGACCAAAAATACCGATGAGTAATATAAATAAACCAATTATTATTGTAGAGACCGCTTCCATAACTGTCATTTTATCATCTACCTTAGTAAAAGCCTAAGAATATGTTAAAATCTAACAATAATAATTTTATCTTATGTCAATACACAAAGAGCTTAGAGACACATTAAAAGAAGCGATGAAAGCTAAAGATGAAGTACGTTTGCGTACAGTACGAGGTATTATGACAGCGTGCACAAATGAGCTTGTAGCAACTGGCAAGACTCCTCAAGATGAGCTTGAGGATGATAAAACCTTAGCTGTAATTAAGAAGCTGGCAAAGCAAAGAAAAGAATCCATCGTACAGTATGAAGCTGCAGACCGTCCTGAACTAGCGGTACCAGAGAAAGAAGAGCTGGTGATACTTGAAGCTTACCTCCCTACTCTAATGTCTCAGGAAGAAATTCTACCAATTGCGGAGGAGGTAAAAGCTGAGTTAGGAGTTGATGATAAAGCGAAAATGGGTATTTTAGTTGGAGCTGTAATGAAGAAACTACAGGGAAAAGCTGATGGCGGTGATGTGAAGGTTGTAGTGGAAAGTTTGTTTTAAAATTAAATAAAAATTACCACCTAATACATAAACTTGTATTAGGTGGTTTTATTACTTCTTCTGACTCATCTCTTAAAACATCCTCGCTTTTATTTTTTCAGCTTGTAAAGGTGTATTCGCCTCGCCTGTAGCTAAAGAGAAGGCTCTCGCAAAATATTCTTGAGACTTCTCTTGGAGACCTATTTTTTCGTAGACTATGCCTGTCTTTTCAAATATTCGCACTAATTGTCTAAGTCCTTGCAGCTGATCCTCTTCGGATCTGATTCTTTCTTCTCTGGCAAGTGCTAAATCTATGCACTCCTCTATCTTTTTATTGCCATAATGGTCAATTCTTGAAAAAACAAGAGCTGAAGTAATGTAGATAAGTGCCTCTTGGTGAGGTAGTAAATCATTACTGTGAAGCATCTTACCTACAGACAGTCTATTTAGATTTTGCAGAATTCCAGGACACCACAATGAACCTTTTGCAGCTAGTAAAAAGCTTAGCAAAACGTTAATCTGCATTGGATACAAACTATTTTTGTGTAAGTATAGATTGACTGAATGCCAACATATTGGTGCAAGCCAAAGTGCTTTTTTGAAAAAACTCTGACTTCCAAAAAATGACACATAAGTAGAAAGCATAAACGAGTGCATTTTTAGCAAGTAGCCCTGCTTCTTTAGTAACCTAGCTTCTTCTTTTGCTAAAGGTATGGCAGCGGAACTACCTTTCCAAATCTCATTGTTTAAAAAATTGTTATCGGTAACTTCAGTATTTTCGGTCGGTTTTGCAGTCATGTTGTATCCTTGTGTTGTAAACGTAAAAAGAAATTCCGTTTTAATTATACATTAATATTATATTTTGTAAAGATTTTATGCAAAAAACCATTCAGATAGTATCTGAATGGTTTTGTCTTCTTTTAACAAGTTTAGAAAAAACCATGTTTGGTTTGCTCTAATAATTCTACACTAAGCTCATTACTCTTAAGATTCTTAAAACGTTTTCTAATTTCATTAATTTCCTCTTTAGTACTTTTGCTAGCATGAGCATACTTTAGAGCTTTCTCAAGAAACTCTGTTTGTTTACTTGTGTTCCCTATTGCACAATAAATTTCACAGAGTTTAAGATTTACGTGCATTAACTGTACGCAGTCTTCCAGTTGAAGGTGTTTTGTATCTATGTATTCTTCTAACCTGAGAATTGTATCAAAGACACTATAAAATGTATTCATGGTCATTAGGATAATAACCTTGAGCTATTATATAACCCCTAGTCAAATAAACATGAATTCTGTCAAAGCTCGGAATGTCTGGAGAATTTTTAGTAATACAGATAATTGATCTGTCAGATATTTTTTTTACTTGCTCACGAAAATTTACAAAAGGGATTTTTTGTAATCTCAGCAAAGAATAAATTATACTGTCAGCCTGCTTGTAATTTAATCTTTCAATGTAAAAAAACAAAATTGAAGAATGCCAATAGCTGTAAACAAACCAAATGAATTTTTGCAAAACATTTTTGGCATTAGATAGATGCGTATAGGTCGAAAGTTTTAAGACTCGACTTTCTAAACTACCTGGTAACCTATTTTTTCTTAAATCTTCTTCCAGTTTGTCAATACTTACGTCTGTTTCAGTCCATGAATTTTCATATGTGAAATACAACATTTTAGTCTCCTAAAAGTTAACAAAGAACCCTATTTACTTTATACATTCTACAAAGACTTATGTAAAGATATTCTATGAAAAAACTTTGTGTTTGGTGAGTTTTATACGTTATTAATTAGTTTTACAAGGAAAGGAAGACGGAGGTGATGTGAAAGTAGTGGTTGAAAAATTATTCTAATACTTGTATATAAAAACAAAACCACCCAATTTGATTGAGTGGTGTAAAAATGGAGTATTCAACTAACTACCCATAATAAGATCTAATGCTATTAATACAATGCTTAGTATTGAAGCGATGCGGGAATATTTTAGAAATTTATAACCCCTATTTATATAGAAATCTAATTCTTCGTTGAACTTTTGGGCAAGAAAAAGATTTTCTATTGATAGTGCTATCAATATCAAGTTCGGAACTATAAGTACAATTGCAACTAGAAGAACTGTAGAAATATCCATGAGACTCTCCAAGAGTTTAAAATGGAACTGTTTGCAACATTAACATTAATATCTATCTTTGTCAAGAGTTAGAAGCTGGTTTCTATACGTAATCCATTAACTTCACTAAGAAAAAGAGGAAGAAAATTATCATCATTAAACCTTCCCAACGCATGATTTGCCTGGCCAATCCAGAGACGAAGAATATAACTGATGCGGCTATAAGAATAGTTAAACCTATTTCCATCACTACTACATCTGCGGTAAGTGGAGCTATTAAAGCTGGTATACCAGCTACCATTAATATATTGAAAGCATTGGAGCCAAAGATGTTTCCAATCGCTAATGCGGTCTCTCCAGTTTTAATTGCCTTCAAAGACACCATTAGTTCAGGGAGTGAGGTACCGATAGCAATAGCTAGTATAGATACTAATCCAACTGGTACTGCAAAGGCTGTCGCTATATTTACAGTCATTTCCACTGTGTAATTTGCTCCTGCCAATACCGCTATTAATCCAACAATTAAAAATACAAAAGGCTTAATTCCAATTTTTGTTCTTATCTTCTCTTCCTTACTGTCTTCCTTTGAGTCACTAAAAATATACCAAACATAGGCTCCTAATGTTGCCAGAAGTAATATTGCTTCAATTCTGTCTATTACTCCATCATGTATTGCGGCCACAAAATGAATAGTGGAGATAAAAAATATAGGAAGTTCACTCTTGATAAGGTTTTCTTTAATGATGACATTTCCTCCTATGAAAGCCAGTAGTCCAACTACTAGTAGAATGTTTGTGATATTTGAACCTACAACGTTAGCGATCACAATTTCTGGAGCGTTTTGTATTACCGCAGCTATAGATGATGCGAGTTCAGGAAGTGAAGTACCAAAGCCAACTATAATAACACCAACAATAAAAGGTTTAATTCCTAGTCCTAGACCTATTTTTTTAGCTCCTTCTATTAAGTAGTCTGCACCTTTGACTAGAATGAATAGTGAAATAACCAGCACTACTACCCATCCTAAAATTTGTGTTATATCCATATTTCTATAAAACTAGCAATCCTGGGTTTGCAATAAGTACGATACCAAGTATTAGCATCAGTATACCACCTATGAGTAGAGATAATTGCGCGTACTTACCACCGTGTGACTGAAGGTTTGAATATCCCCAAATAGCCAGACCAAAGACAATAACATCATCAAACATATAGCCTAAGGTAAATACTAAGATGTACCACTGTCTTTCAAGGAAATCTAAACCGTTGAGTTCTAGTATTTTTGTGTAGGCTTGAGGGATTCCTATAGAGCAGGCAAATTCTATAATATTTACTGAGAAAGCTATTACTAAAATTGCAAAAACAGAAGTGATGGTAATTGGACTTTGTACGATTTCTTTAAATTTGTTGATGGTTTTTGATTGGGTTTCTATATCTGTGATATCGCAAACCAAAGTAGCTTCTCGATTTTTATACCAGCGCCATAAGAAGAATATAGCTCCTCCAACAGCTATGAGACCCACTACAGGGGTAACTATCTCGTCTAGAGCGACAAAGTCCCATGTCTTGTACCAGACATTAAGTATTAGGTTGTACATTATTCCTTGTGCAAGTATGAAGAGGCCAGCTAAGAAAATCATTTTTTGTCTGCTTCCGGCTTGAGACAATAATACTAGAAAAGTAATCAAGACCCACATGGCACAAGGATTAAATCCGTCTATTACTCCAAGTACAATAGATAAGGTAAGAAGTGAAAAAGATCGTAAATCAACAATTCCAAAAAAAGGAAGTTCAAAAACGTAATCCATTCCTCCTGCATCACAAGAGATACCAGTACAACCACCCTCCATTGTAACGGTTTGGGCTGGAGCTAATGCAATATGCTGTTCCAAGGTTTTTATGCCCGAATCCTCAGCTTCTTCTATTGCTAATTTTATTTGCTTTCCAGTAGTATTTGGACCGTTGAAACCAGATATTATTTTTTCTCCAATTACTATTATTGGTGTGACTTTTGCGGTTGAGTGTTTTTCTGTTATTTGATTATAGTGTTCGTAGGCTATTTTATCTTCTTTAAGATTGAGATAGGTAAACTCTATGTTTTCATCTTCTAAATATGTAAACAAAGCCTTACAAAAACCACAATCATCCCGACCAAATACATATAAGATAGCCTTAGCATTACCTAGATGAGTTTCTGACTCCCCTTCCTCATATGCTTTTGTAAAATTTTGCGATGGAAAAGCAGAAAAAAGTAGTATCCCGAGTAAGGCCCAACTTGTAAGAAATTTTTTCATATATTTAGCGAGTATATCACAAATTTAGTTGTATAAAACTGCATCATAATATTTTTTAACAACTATCTGCACTCAAGACAATACTCGCAACTATGTTCTTTGGTGGTTGTATGTAAAACCCTGACTCCAGTACCTTTGGTTCTTTCTATGGTACGCAACTCCTTTATGTAATTTTTATACTCTGGCATTACATTGGAAACTTCCGCCCAGAACTTTGGACCGTGGTTCAGTTCTTTTAAATGACATAGTTCATGAATAATAATGTAATCTCGCAAACAGTGTGGTAAAAAAAGTAATTTGTAGCTAAAGTTTAAGTTACCAAGTGAGGAACAACTTCCCCAACTCCTCTTTTGGTTACGAATAGCCACTTTTTTGTAGGAAACACCACAAATAGGTGCCCAGTATTCAAGTCTTGAGTGTATAAGATTTCGAGCTATTTCCTTGTTGTCTGTGTAAAGTTTATCTACCCTCTTGCGTCTACGTTTTCTTATAAACCACATAATTATGAGATATTATAACAGTTACATTTCTAAAATAATAAAACCCACTATTTAGTGGGTTTTATTATTGAAATTCAAAGAATTTAAAATCTTGACTTTAACTTATGCTGTTAATACAGCAAGAGCGTCTTTTGCAATATCTTCTGCGTCTTCAGCTTTTTCTTCTGCGTCCTCATAATCTTCATCGTCATAATCTTCTTGTGCTAAGGCAAGTTTTGCTTTAGCATCGGCTAGCTCATCCTCCGCTGTGTCAATTAAATCTTGGTCTGTTTCATCATCGATTGCATTTTCCAGATCTTCAATAGCTTCTTCAGCGTCGTCAATTGCATTTTGCGCGTCTTCTTTTGCTTCATTTTCTTCTAGGTCATCTATTGCATCTTTTGCGATATCTTCAGCTTCTTCAGCTAGAGTCTTTGCATCATCATAATCTTTGTCATCGAATTGTTCTTCTGCATCATCTAATTTGCTTTCTGCGTCAGATAGTTCTTCTTCAGCTGTGTCTATTAAATCTTGGTCTGTTTCATCATCGATTGCATTTTCTAGCTTTTCAATAGCATCTTTTGCATCATCAATAGCATCCTCTGCATCAGCTTCTTCGTCATTACCCTCTTCCTCTAGGTCTTCAATAGCTTCTTCAGCTTTTTCTTGTGCATCTTCGGCCTTATCTACCGCTTCATCATAATCTTCATCTTCCAGTTTGTTTTCAGCTGATTCAAGCTTTTCTTCTGCATCTTCTAGATCGTCTCTTGCATCATCAATAGTATCTTCGTCAACATTATCGTCTTCAGCGTCTTCGATTGCATCTTCTAGGTCAGCAATAGCTTCTTTTGCTGCTTCAATAGCTTCTTTAGCATCTGTTTCTGTTTTATCGTTTTCCTCATCTTCATCGTCGTTATCACCTTTGTTCTTATCTTTAAATTTGCAAAGGAACCCAGATCCTCTTTTGTCCTTACAATCAAGCTTCATCTCACCATCATCCATTCTCAGACGCATTTTTATTTTCTTGTCGATTCCTGGTGCTCGAAGTAGCCCTGGTGGAATATGACCATTTGTTCTTTCTTTAAAGTATTCAAGAATAGTTGCTTTTGTTTCTGGGTCAACCTCACCTGTCATTCGCAACTCGTGTCGAGCTTGGAAGCGTTGAATTGCTCTTTCTGTTAGGTTTCCATAATAACCACTAACGATACCTTCAGGGTAAATTGTAGGGTCGGTTGCTAACAGTTCTTGTATCTTTTGCACATCATCGGATGTAGCGCCTTTCTTTAGTCCGTCTCTAATTTCCGTTCGTACTTCTTGAAGTTGCTTTTGTAAGACTTCAACTTGCTTCATTAGGTCTTGTAGTATTGCAAGTAGTCCTGAAATATCTGTGGTGGTGTTTGTTGTTGTGGATGTTTGAGCGTTTGTTGTAGTTGGAGCAGTGATTAGTACTGCAAGTAGTACAAAACAAAGACCGGCAACATACTTTTTAGTCTGCTTCATAATATTGATAATTTATTTTTAAATATAATTATTTATAACCGACCATTTAATACTGGTCATTGCCATTCATTATACCATTAAATCAAAATAAGATATCTAGTTATTTTTTATATTGTACAAAAGCCTAGCGATTCTGATTGTATGATAGTCGTATTTACCTTCAATAGCTTCATAAATAGGCTTTAATTTCTCAATTCCCACTTTATCAAAGATTTTGAAGAGTTCTTTCTCTTTCTTTTTCCAACTAGTGTCATTTTTATATAGGCTTCCCAGCTCAGAAGTTCCTATGTCCTTATTTTCAAAAAGAATTTCTATGTGTCCGACTATTGTTTGGATAGTAATTTTTCTGCTAGCCGCAATCTCTTCTAGGCTTAAATTATCTATAAGGAGTTTTCTGGTCTCTTCATAAGTACTTTCCTTTTTTAATCGGTTTACTGCAGGTGCAGGATTTTTTAAATCTTCCTTACTCGGCAGTTTACCTCCGCGTGCTTTTACAAACCTTTCATGCATTGTTCGTAGTTCCTCTTCATCCATATCGTTAAATGTTTCCTCAGCCAACTCTGACTCGGTAGCAAATTCTTTGTCTTGAGCAATTATTTTTGGGTCTACCATTAATGTATTTGCATTTATTCCCAACACTTTTAACCCTGCCAGAGAGCGTACACGTGAAAGCGCCACATAACCTTGTCCATAGACAAATGACTTAGAGAGATCTACTTCAACAGCATCGAGTGACATTCCTTGACTCTTGTGTACAGTAATCGCCCAAGCTAGTCTCAAAGGTATTTGTTCAATAGAAGCCAGTACTTTTCCATCTTCTACCATTTCCCAACTTACTGGCTCCACGGTAATTCTTCTTTTATTAGCCGTTTCTATTATAGGATTCCCTTCAAAGCTATCAAAACCTACAACTCTGGCTAAGGTACCGTTTGCATAACCAGCTTCAAAGTTGTTTTTTGTGCACATCACCATTGCTTCTCCTTTGAGATGCAAGGTTGCTGGTGAAAGACAGTTTCTTATTAGTGATTCTTGCATGGTTTTATTACCTCTGCCTTTCATTTTAAAAATTGAAGTAGCGGTATCGAGCTCTTTTAATTTTTCAGCGTTTATTGTATCTACGTCGCTGTTGTGTGTGTATAGGCGCGTGGGTTCAATTTCCTCATAAGCTATATCAACTTGTTCGCGCAGAAGCGTGTAGTGATCCTCTTCTATCTCACCTCTTCTTACAGAACCAAGGAGACTTAGTAGTAGCTCATCTTCCTGTCTAAATTGTTCTGTGATGTAGCAAACCAACGGTCGCAAATGTTCCCAGGCTCTCGATTCAAAAGCATAACGCATCATGTCACCTCTTTTGGTAATTGGTGGTAGTTGAAAAAAGTCTCCCACGCACACCACCTGCATGCCACCAAAAGCCTCAGAGGAAGCACGGATAGTACGGCAGATTATATCTACCATATCCAAAAGCTTACCGTCGAGCATGGAGATCTCGTCGATTATTAATACGTCAGTCTTGTTGATTCTTTTTACTAACCTTTCTTTGCTAGTGATCTGATCTAAATCAAACTTTGTGAGGTTGTCTCGTGCTCCTACTCCACTCCAAGAATGAATTGTAAGTCCTCCGATGTGAGTAGCTGCTATTCCTGTAGAAGCTGTGACGGCAACTCTGAGCCCTGCGGCTTCGAGCCAGGTGATGTACTGATTAATTGCGTAAGTTTTTCCTGCTCCCGGTTCCCCGGTAAGAAAGACATTTGCACCAGTTTTTAAAATTTCCAAAGCTGTATCCTGAGTCATGTGGAATAAGCGTAACATATTTTTTTACTTATGATGTAAAATGTAGACATGGGAAAAAGCTCTTCAATAGCTATTAAGGTAACTGGCGTCAACTCAAAGATTAAACCAGTATCAAAATCTTCTACATCTAAGAAGAAGGTATCTAAAGTAGTAAAAAAAGCTACCGAAAAACTTAAAAAAGCCACTACTAAGAAGACCACTAAAAAAACTACAAAACCTACAGTTAAGAAAGTCAAAAAAACTACAAAAGTAAAAAGTAAAACAAAAGAAAGCAAATTGAAAACTGAGACACTTCAGGCTCCTGTACTCTCCCCTATCTCTCCAATTAAAGGTCAGGTACCAACAACTCTTAAGAAAAACCCTTTAGGACATCTTTTGGTAGAGAAAATGTTTCGCGAAGCTGGATTTAGGGGTGGTATTTCTACTGATGTGCATGTATTAGAAAAATACAGCACTGACGAGAGTATTTTTTCCAAACGACCACAAGTAGTAATTCAACCAAAAAACAGACAAGATGTAGAAATAGCTGCAAAAGTCGTAGCTACACAAACAAAGCGCTTTGATTCACTTTCGCTTACTCCGCGAGCAGCTGGTACTGGACTTAGTGGTGGCTCCTTATCGGAGTCTATAGTAGTAGATGTCTGTGCACATTTAAACAAAATTGGAGATATAACTGAAAAAAAAGGTTTAATCACATTTACCTGTGAACCAGGTGCGATGTGGCGAGACGTAGATGAAAAACTAAAAAAACATAATGCCTACATCCCTTCACACTCAGCAGCTAGAGATACTTGTAGTGTTGGAGGGTCTATTGGTAGTAACGTAGCTGGGCCTGACTCTCTTCGCTTTGGTCGTTTATCTGACTGGGTGGAGTCCCTTGATGTTGTGCTGTCTGACGGATTTACCTACACAATATCACGCATGACATATCGTGAGTTCAAAAGAGTTTCCAAAGAAAAGCACGAATACGCACGTATGTTACGGGAAATTTTCTCTCTTATTGAAAAAAACGAAAAGGACTTTGAAAAGAATAAGCCAGAATTAAAAAATACAGCCGTAGGATACGCTTTATGGAATGTAATACCAGAAGGAATAGAAGCTTTTAAAAAAGGAAACGGTTTCTTTAACTTAACCCACCTCATAAGTGGAAGCCAAGGGACAATTGGTATCATCACAAACATAAAGATGCGTGCTTTACCAATTCAGCAAGACACAACTTTACTTGTAGTACCTATATTTGACCTGCAAGATATTCCAAAAGTAGTGACTAAGGCAATGGAATTTAGTCCACGCAATCTCGAGTTTTTTGATGGCACGTCTTTTGATCTAGCATTAAAAAACCCGGAGTTCTTCAGAAAAAGATTTACTGGACTTCCCTACTATAAGTCTATGCTAAACATGTACACTACCTATCATGTAAGATACCGTAGAAAGACCCCAGAGTTCACTATTTTAATTACGTTAGATAAAGAAAAAGTAGAAGAACTTTCTCTCTACGAAATAGTCCTAGCGATAAGTACAGAGAAAACCAAAGCCAGAATTGTCTCAAGTAAGTTTGAGGAGCAAATGCTATGGCAGATTAGACGTTCTAGCTACTCTCTAGCAAAACTAAAGTCTACCGAAAAACGCCCAGCAGCTTTTCTCGAAGATATTTCCGTACCTCCTGAGAACTTAGCTAAATTTTTAACGGAAGTAAAAAAGATTTTGAAAGAATTTAATATAGAAGTAATGTCTCACGGACATGGAGCAAATGGTCATTTTCATTTTTATCCTTTTGTAGACTTTACTTCAAAAACAACTCCCATCTTGATAGAAAAAATATCTGAGAAATTCCACGATACCGCTATAAAGCATGGAGGTGGTGTGTGTGGTGAACATAACGACGCAATTATCTGCACTCCTGATGTAGAGAAAGTGTTTCCTAAGCGTATGGTTGAACTATTTGCTACCATTGAAAATATCTTTGACCCACAAGATATTTTCAATCCAGGAAAGAAAATAACCCCAACCTTCGACATAAAAAGCAACCTACGTACATCAAACTAACATAAACACTTCACATCTAAGAGATTTTCTGCTATAAATATGCTCACTATCTTTACAAAGATAAGTTCAAGCAGGTCCCATCGTCTAATGGTTAGGACACCAGGTTTTCATCCTGGAAATCGGGGTTCGATTCCCCGTGGGATCACAACGACAAAAACAAACACCACTTCATTTGAAGTGGTGTTTGTTTTTAGAAAGTGAACTGCTTCACTTGCGGCCGTTGTGATAGGCGGAGCGCTGTCTTTTCTGCTCTTCCTAGGCAGAAAAACAAGTGAGCCGGGGTCGAGAACACTTAGTAGAATCTTGCACGAAGTGCATTATTATACTTAGTGATTCGTGAATTTCCACTTACGTCACTTACTGTCAAGTATGGTCCACTCATCTGGATTGTCTGGATGACCGACAGTATAGAGAAAATAGCGTATCGGACCTTTTGGGCTGATAGCTGTTTCTTCGTCTATGCGGTCTTTTACATACTATATTTTCTCTCCGGGCGACATATTATATTCATTTTCATATTCATAAAAAGCAGTACTTCTGATTAGCTTATTGTAAGGGTATTTGAGCGGGTCATAAGTACTTGACAAATACTTGTAGTATGCTAGTGTATTGATGTTTTTGTTCATCCAGTTCTACCCCGTCAATCAACAAGGAGATACCAAATGACTGACAACAATCAGAAGCTCGACATCGCCCAGCGTATTGCCGAAGCACTTACTCGCACCTCCGAGCCAACGATGTCCGCTTGCGGTGATTTCAAGCCCGACGAAGACACTGTTATCGGAGAAGTTCCCGAGCATCTGCGGCATCTGCACAATCTGCTGGACGAGGTCGGTGACGAAGCCCGTGCCGCCGAACGGAGTTTCCGTGAAGCCAAGAAGCGTCACGACGCCATTCACAGCATCTTCTTCGACGCCCTCGAACAGCACGTCCCGTCCGACGGAGACAAGTACTACGGCATCAAGCTCTGTGCTAGCTGGCAGGTCGTCGGCTACAAGCGTGATGATGATGACAGCGAGATGGGCGG
>Ga0055584_100004413_pt1 | contig 13828 bp, 11 predicted proteins | sample OSDHelmetaG_FD_58716 | JGI IMG/M metagenome (GOLD analysis project Ga0055584, IMG submission 58716) | Pelagic marine sediment microbial communities from the LTER site Helgoland, North Sea, for post-phytoplankton bloom and carbon turnover... | ecosystem: Environmental > Aquatic > Marine >... | reverse complement strand
TCGTAAAACAATTCCTGCCACTGGCGGACCATGCCCAGGTAGCAATTGTTCAGGATGACCACCTTGACCGGCAGTTTGTACTGCACGGCGGTAGCCATTTCCTGGATGTTCATCTGAATGCTGCCGTCTCCGGCCACATCCACCACCAGAGCATCGGGGAAGGCCACCTGGGCGCCGATGGCCGCCGGCAGACCGAAACCCATGGTGCCCAATCCGCCGGAGGTGACAAAATGACCCGGGCGGTCGAAATGATAGTATTGGGCCGCCCACATCTGGTTCTGACCCACTTCCGTGGTGATGATGGCCTCGCCCCGGGTCAGTTCATGCAGTTTTTCCACCACGTACTGGGGTTTGATCTCCGCTTCCTGAACGTAGGACAGCTTGAAACGCTGCTTCCACGCGTCGACCTGATCCAGCCAGGGACCCCGACTGGCCGTCAGCTTGTCCAGGTCCTCTTCCGCCAGGTAGCTGTTGATCACTTCCAGCGTGGTTTTGCAGTCTCCCACCACCGGGATGCTCACCGGCACGTTCTTGCGAATGGAGGTGGGGTCGATGTCGATGTGAACGATTTCGGCCTGGGCGGCAAAGCATTCGGTCTTGCCGGTCACGCGGTCGTCGAAGCGCACACCGATGCCGATGAGCAGATCGCATTCCCCGGTGCTCATGTTGGCCCGGTAAGTGCCGTGCATGCCGATCATTCCCATCGAGAGGGGGTCGGAACCGGGAAAGGCGCCCAATCCCATGAGGGACGTGGTCACCGGGATCCGCGCACTGCGCGCCAGCCTAGTCAGCGCCTCGGCGCCCTTGGAAAGGATCACCCCGCCACCGGCGAAAATCACCGGACGCTTGGCCGCCATGATCAGATCCACTACCTTGCGCAGCTGTTTGGAATTGGGCTTGTATGTGGGGTTGTAAGACTTGAGCTTGACTTTCTGCATGGGTTTGAAATTGGTCGTGGCCTGCTGCACATTCTTGGGAATGTCCACCAACACCGGACCCGGCCGGCCGGATCGGGCAATATGAAAGGCTTCCTTGAGAATCCGGGGAAGCGCCTCCACCGAGGGCACCAGGTAGTTGTGCTTGGTGCAGGGTCGCGTGATGCCGACGATATCCACTTCCTGGAACGCATCGTTGCCGATGAGGTGGGTCGGCACCTGGCCGCTGATGATCACCACGGGGATGGAGTCCATATAGGCGGTGGCCACGCCGGTGACGGCATTGGTGGCGCCCGGTCCGGAGGTGACCAGACAGACGCCAACGTTGCCGGTAACGCGGGCGTAACCGTCGGCCGCATGCACCGCAGCCTGCTCATGACGCACCAGGTAGTGGCGGATATCGGTCGTTTCCAGATGGTCGTGAATATCGATGGTGGCACCGCCGGGAAACCCGAAAATGGAATCCACGCCCTCTTCTTTGAGGACTTCCATCAAGATCTGCGCTCCGGTGAGTTTCATTGCCTTAAACTCCTTTTTTAGTGGCACTTTTTATCTGAGTTCCGAGGTCTGAAGCCTGAGGTCGGAGGTCTAATGTCATTGGTCAGACTGCCGTCTTCTGGCCGCCGTCCCCTGTCACTTACTTTACCACCGCCCCTTGGCTGGCCGACGACACCTGCCTGGCATAGCGGGCCATGTATCCATGTCGGATTTTTGGTTCAGGTGCTTGCCAGCCTGCCAGCCGCCGGTTGATCTCACCATCGGACACCTTCAGAGAGACGGTTTTTGCGGGAATATCGATGGCGATGCGATCACCCTCGTTGACAATGGCAATGGGGCCGCGCTGGGCCGCTTCCGGTGAGATGTGGCCGATGGCAGCCCCTCTTGATCCGCCGGAAAAACGGCCGTCGGTAAGCAGGGCCACGTGCGCATCCAACTCCATGCCGGCAATGGCCGATGTGGGGGTGAGCATTTCGCGCATGCCCGGTCCGCCCATGGGACCTTCGTAACGCACGACGATGACATCGCCTTTGTTGATGCGGCCCTCCATGATGGCTTCAGTAGCCGTCTCCTCAGAATCAAAGACCCTGGCCGGCCCCTCATGGTGCAGCATCTCATCGAGAACTGCGGACTGCTTGACCACGCATCCTTCCGGTGCCAGGTTTCCGTAAAGCACGGCAAGGCCGCCCTGCGGGTGGTAGGGATAGTCCAGCGGGCGTATCACCTCGGGGTCACGGGTGAAGACCCCGGCGGTATTCTCGGCGATGGTTTTGCCGGTGACGGTCAGGCTGTCTGCATGAATCAACCCGGCAGCGGACAGTGCATTGAGGACGGCGCTGATGCCGCCGGCCCGGTTCAGGTCCTGAATGTGGTGTGTGCCGCCGGGGCTCAGGGAGCAGATGTGAGGCGTCCGCTCACTGATTGCGTTGATCATGTTCAGATCCAAAGCAACGCCGGCTTCTGCGGCAATTGCCGGTAGGTGCAGCACGGTGTTGGTGGAACATCCCAACGACATGTCGACGGTCAAGGCATTCTGAAACGCCTCGGGGGTCATGATTTTTCTGGCGGTGAGATTTTTTTCCCACAGGTCCATGATTTGAATGCCGGCCTGCTTGGCCAGGCGCACGCGGGCGGAGAAGACGGCGGGGATGGTGCCGTTTCCCGGCAGGCCCATGCCGATTACTTCGGTCAGACAGTTCATTGAGTTGGCGGTGAACATGCCGGCGCAGGATCCGCAGGTCGGGCAGGCGGCGTCTTCGATGGCAGCCAGTCGGTCGGCTTTCATTTTACCAGCTTTTACGGCGCCGACGGCTTCAAAAACAGTAATCAGGTCGATTTTCCGGCCGGGTATTTCCGGGTGCTCACCCGCCAGCATGGGACCGCCGCTGATGAAAATGGTGGGCAGATCCAACCGTACGGCTGCCATGAGCATGCCCGGCACAATCTTGTCGCAGTTGGGGATCATGACCATGGCGTCCAGGGCATGGCCGATGGCCATTACCTCGATGGAGTCGGCGATGAGTTCGCGGCTGGCCAGGGAGTATTTCATGCCGGTGTGATTCATGGCGATGCCGTCGCAGACACCGATGGTGCCGAATTCCACCGGCGTGCCTCCGGCCATGTAGATTCCGGCCTTTACCGCCTGGGCGAGGGTGTCCAGGTGAACATGGCCGGGGATGGCGGTATTGGCGGCATTGGCGATGCCAATCAGCGGCCGTTTAATTTCCGCATCCGTATATCCAATGGCTTTGAAAAGGGCTCGGTGGGGTGCCCGTTCGATACCTTTTTTGGCGTCGTCGCTTTTCATGCCCGTGTTGTCCTTTCTGAAAAAAAACAAAAAAAATCCGTTATCGCCTCTGGGGGTGATAACGGATTATGTGATTTCCGGTGTTGGCTGGATTAGACCATTATCGCCCCTGTCTCCTCGTTGTGGATGAGGACACCCACGACGAGGATAAGAATAAGACTAATAATGTTGATAAGGGCGAAGCGGCTACTCATATTTTTGTTAGATACCCGTTTGATGTTGCTCTTCCCGTAACAGCCCGTCTCCGGCAAGTCAAGCTTTTTCTTGCCTTTGGGTCGTCGTCCCGTTAAGGTGAGTGAAACAATCATGATGCACAGCTTTGGGAGATTTACACCATGGACCAGACATGGCAATCCTTGAAAGGGCAGTTTCTAATGGCCATGCCCGGGCTGGCCGACCCCAACTTCTACCAATCTGTCACCTGCCTATCCGAGCATAATCCAAAAGGGGCCATGGGAATCGTGCTCACAAGGGTCCACCCGACAGTCAACGGCAAGATGATATTTGATGAATTGCAGATCCCAACTGCCGCCGGCGCGGAAAAAATTCCGGTTCACATCGGCGGTCCGGTCCATATGAATGAAATATTTGTTCTCCACGCTGCTCCCTTCACATGGGAGGGCAGCATGATGGTAACCGGAGAACTGGCTTTGAGCAATTCGCGTGACATCCTTGAAGCCATTGCCGGGGCAAGCGGCCCCCAGTCGTTCATCCTCGCCCTGGGATGTGCCGGCTGGGGGCCTGGTCAACTGGAAAGTGAAATTCGCAGCAATTCCTGGATTAACGGGCCATATTCGGAAGTCATTGCCTTTCAAATGGAAGTGGAAAGACGCTGGGAAGCGGCTTTGAAAGGAATCGGCATCGACCCGGCGTTGCTATCCGATACGGCGGGTCATGCCTGACGGCTTCGTAAAAAACCCGATATCTGCGTTACGCTTCATCCCTCGTCACTGCGGAGTACGATCAGTACACCTCATTCCTCGAGATTCGCAAGCCTTGGTATCGGGCTTTTTACGAAGCCGTCGGAAATGCGACTTTCTAAGAGTTTGTCAAAAAGTGATTCTGAAAAGAGTGATACGCTATGTTTTTAGGGGATTTGCACGAAAGGTTGGATGAGCGGTTGGAAAGGGGCGCTGAAATGCCCCTTTTTTTTATTCGGTGTCGTCCTTTTTGGGTTTCTGCTTTGGTTTTTTCTTTTTCAGGCAATCCTTGTCCTTCCTGACGAACGCGCAGAGTTTTGGATTGTAGTACTCCTTGCAGTTCAGCGGATTGTATAATGGGCATTCCGGATGTTTTTCTGACATGTTTGTGGTGTTCCTTATGCTGGATTTAGCGTCGTCTATCAGCCCATCTCATCTCTTTCCGGTCAGCTGTATATCATTAAATCATAAGATTTACAAGCCATTGTGTACGTTTGCGAGACGCCTGCACCGCCTGGCCACTTGCTGGGAAACCTTTGACAATCGATCCATTTAAATGTAAAAATCTATTGCCAGTGTCCGGATCATTCCCGCGGTAAGATTCCGGGCTTTCAGCATCCGCATCCGTTGGTGTCGGAACCATCACCGAACCTGAGACCAGACCTTAGATCAAACCCGAGATCAGAACCGAGACCAGATAGACATGCCTGCATTCGAGACACTCAAGCGCCAGCTTACCAGCATTTGCGATGACACCGCGCATCTGATTGACGAGGCTGAGAAGATTACCGAACTGGTTGATGAGGGGTTTTCCCAGTGGAAGACCACCTGCCAAATCATATCCGAACAGATATCCGAAGAGATCATGCGCGTGGCCGTCGTGGGTGCCATCAAATCGGGGAAGAGCACTTTCGTGAACACCCTTTTTGGTGGCGATTACCTCAAACGGGGGGCCGGGGTGGTCACTTCCATCGTTACCCGGGTGAGAACCGGCAGCCGCTTGCGGGCCACCCTGTATCTCAAGAACTGGGATGAGGTGAACCGGGACATCGATCAGGCATCGGTGCTGCTGCCAGCTCGCAAAAGTTCCAGTGAGCCCGATCACGTTGACATCCGCCAGGAAACGGACCGGCAGATCCTTGACCGAGCGCTGGCCGACCTGGTGGCCGACCAGCTGATTTCAAACGACACCCGCAGCGCCGGCAGCGTGCTGCTGGCTTCCTATCTCAACGGTTATGATCGTGTACAGCAGATCGTTCAGACGGATTATGCCACCGTTGAGTTCGGGAACGACCGGTTCCCTTTACACCGGGATTTTGTTGGCGACGATGCCATGGCCGTATTCCTGAAGGATGTGTTGCTGGAGATTGACACCCCGGGCCTCGGCGATGGGGTCGAGATAGCCGACTGCCAAGGCAGCGACTCGCCCAACCCGCTGCACCTGGCCATGATCCAGGACTACCTGATGCTGGCCCATCTCACGGTTTATGTGGTCAGCAGCCGCACGGGGCTTCGTCAGGCAGACATCCGGTTTTTATCCATGATTCGGAATATGGGAATTCTGGAAACGGTTGTTTTTGTCGTGAACTGCGATCTCAGCGAACACGAATCCCTTGACGATCTTTCCGAGGGGCTTCGAAAAATTGAAGCAGACCTGAGCCTGATCTGCCCCGGACCCCAGTTGTTTGCCTTCTCCGCCTTGTTTCTACTCATGTCGCAGATGGAAGCCAAGCTGACCCAAAGAGACCGTGACCGGTTGGCCCATTGGCGCAAGGAGACGGCGATGGTCGATTTTGCGTCGGCAGAGCACTTCCGCTTCGAGCAGTTCCTGGAACAAAAGATCCGCCGGGAGCGAACCTCCCTGTTGCTGAAAAACCATCTGGAACGGCTGGAAATAGTAGCCGGCGGCATGGGCAGCTGGATTGATTTCAATCGTGATCTGCTGACCCGAGATGCCGATGGCGCGCGGGCGTTGGCCGACCGTGTCCACAGTCAACGAGGCCGATTGGAACGCATGAAGCTGACGGTGAAAAATACGATAGATGGTTCCGTCAACCAAGTTAAACGCGATTTGAAAACTGCCATCGACCGGTTTTTCGACGAACATGCCGACGGTGTCGTTTCCGGGGTTGTCCGTTTTGTCCGCAGCTATCAGGTGGAGATGCACCGCTATGATGAAAGCCTGATGAATGCGGGATTTGCCAAAACGCTGTATATGGTCTTCCAGGAGTTCAAACAGGCGGTGGATGCACACATGGCCGAAACGGTGAATCCCCAGGTGATCCGGTTCGTCAAGGCGCAGGAAAAAAAACTGATGGGCTATCTGGATGAGATCGCCGGGCCATATGGTGCCATGATCGATGAAGCCCTGGCGCAATACACCAACGCCATGGATGCGGGGAAAGTTTCCAGGCCACTGGAATCGCTACCGATTGGCTTCGGTTCGGATCTTGAATCGATCCGCAAGGTTGCCGGACTGTTGCTGCCGCCGGCTGCAGCAACCATGCATTATTCCGCCCAGATCAAAACCGAAGCGGTAATGCGTTTTGGATTTTACAAAATCGTCAACCTGATCAAGAAAGCCATGAGAAAATCGACAGACAAGGTCCATCAGGAACAGTTCCTGGCGCTCGCCTCGGGGGTCAAACGTATGAAGCGCGAAACCGAGCGGTCCGTTCTGTTTCATCTGAAAGACTACAAGGAAAATATCAAGTTTCAGTATATGCTGAAACTGGCCGATGCAGCGGCCACCGCCCTGTATGGCCAGATGCTGGAGCGATTCCAGCACCATGGGGCTGATCTCTCAAGGCTGGTGGAACTCATCAGCGAACAGCGGCTGGACAAAGAGAAGGTGTCGGCTTCACTGGACCGGATGAGAGACGCATCCCGGTCACTCCAGGAGAAGATCGGCGACCTTAAGGCGGATCTGGGGCAGTTGAACGGCTGAAGTCACAACTCAAACGGAAGGGGGTGTCGTGTGCCGTTTGAGTTGAAAATGAAAATCCCCATATTTCGGGTTTTATTCAAATGAATGGCACAAGGAGGGCAGGTGTTCTTGCCTTTTGAAATGAAAAAAAAGACAGGTTTTGCCATTCAGAATGAAAATATTTGAAAAACAATAATTTACTAAATATTACAGATGGTTGAAGGATGCTCAGATTTGAGTGGATTTGAAGCTTAAAACCGGTGATTTGATTGATCGGCAATTCGTGAATTACGACAGAGCAGTTTAAAAAGCTGGAGTGTATTGCGTGGTTTAATGGAATATCGGCTTCTGCTGTTTTGAGAGCTGCATCGATGCCTATGATCCGGACAGCCCAGAAAGCACTGATGAGTCCTAATCATTAGATCTGGTTTCAAAACGTTTAAAAGAGACCATCATTGAAGCAAGGCAGAAAAGGGAAAGGCTGGAAAAACAACTTTAAAAATCGAGTGCGAGAAAAGCCTGACGCATTGTCTCTTTGATGATCAACGCTTACCATAAATGTATGCTTTACTTTACATGCCACTAATTATCCCTCCGTGAAACTTTTGTGTTTTCACAGCACGCTTCACATCAGTTTTGTAATACAAATAAGCACCATTTAGCTTTTGAATAGGACCATCACTGACTGGTGCTAATTTCCCATTTTGCCTCCATAAATAAAGTGTCGATCCAGAAAACCCTACCTTGTCAATAAGATCCCTTGAGGAAATCACTTTTTCAAGAAATGTTTTCCAGAATGCTAGGGTTCGCACTCTGAAACTAACGTGTTCAATGGCATTTTTCCATCATTTGATTCGAGAATTGAAATTACGCGGGCATACTGATCGAGTTCTATTTCGCATGGAGCATAATAATAGAGTGCCTTGAGGTTGTCGAAACGCGGCTGCTTGAATAAGGTTTCCTGGGTAACAACTCGAAATTTATATCCTTCCTCTTCAATCGCCTCTGATGCGAATTCAAGCTTCTCCCGGTTGTTTTTCAAATATTCTTGTATCTTTACCTCAAAAATAAAAGAGTCAACCATTGTTTCGACCAGAAAATCTGGTGTATATTCATGAAATTCACCCTGCATATAGTATTCGAAAGGTGACGGTTCATATTTGTAACTGATTACACTGGATATGAATTCGAGGAAATATAGAAAGGCGTATTCTCGAAGCGTACGGACCTTGATAAATTTGTCCATTTTTCGGCTTGGGAAATAGCCTGGGATTGTCATGGTGTTGTTTTTTATCGGCTTCAAAACACTTCCTTTCAATGTCCCACAGTGCAGCACTCGATCGGAAAAATTAGAATCCCTCCATCCGGTGACAGGGAAATGGAAAGGTCGGTTTTGATGGTTTTTCCGAGGATGTTTAGAAATTCCCCAGGCAATGAAAGCTGTTCATTTTCATAAATTCTGCGAATTATTTTCTTCATTTGCCAGCCCCCTTGTCGTATGAATCCACAACTTTATTCTGTAAAATCCAAGTCCAATGGCCGATACTGAAATCCTTGATTGCCCAAGATTACGTGACAACATAACGCCTCCTTTACCCTTAAACATAGACAATTATGGAACTGTAATCACTTCACTATAATTCGTGATTATTCGCTCATGAACGATTTTAGTGTGCGGACTTGCCAACTAAGATGCAGAGGAAAACGGGCCTTCAATAACTACATATAAATATTACAGAAATCGATGCGCTGTCAAATATCCAAGCAGGGAAAAAGGCCTTATTTAGTGATGAAAAGGTGTTGGTATGATATCACAACCCAGGTGCCTAAAACGCCCAATACAATATAAAGTGGCACCATTACATTTTTAGCAGATCGTGAATTATTAAATTTAGACCAATTTTTTCGGCCCTAATCTATTTTCAATATTTGCAAACGTCTACCCAGTTTTTGTAATTTGAATATTTTTCTAGCTCAACTATTTTCAATCGTATTGACGAAAAGCTATCGCCAGCTGCTGGAATTATTTCCGAGTGCCTTTTAAGTGAAATATCCAAGTAAACATCAATAGGATTGGGCAAGCCGAAGGGGCAGACCCCTCCTATGGCATGTCCTGTATATTTAAGAACTTCATCTTTATTCAGCATTTTTGCTTTTTTGGAAAAATAATTTTTATACTTTTTATTGTCAATCTTAGCTTTTCCGGCAACGACTATTAGAATGGGCTCTTCATTTAACTTAAATGATAGTGTTTTCCCAATTTGATCAGGATCGACGCCGTGTGCTTTCGCTGCTTCTTCAACAGTTGCTGTAGAATCTGCCAGCACCATTACCCGGTTTTGCATATTAAATTGGGAAAAATATTCTATTACTGCTTCTACTGACATTGGGTTTCTCCTGTTAAGAGATCGTTCATTTTTTTACCCATGGTCGGCCTTGAATATTGATCACATTGATTATTCAAAATATAGGATGCTGTCAAATGCTTCATCTGGGACTGTACTCATATATGTTATTGGCCCCAAATATTGGTATGTAATCGCAACTTTGACAGCGCTTTTCCAAACACAATATATTGATTGGGGAGCTAATAATGATAGGGCCTTTCTTGACACAGTTCATCTGACAGATTAGGCATCCATTTTTAACTGCATCGCCACAATGATTGTTTGCTGAAATCGCAGGTCTTTTTGCATTCCATGTGGCCTATTTTGTAACCTTTATCTTTCAAAAACCAAAGATTGATGTCTGCATTCTTTTCACACCCGCAAGCGCTCTTTTACTTAGGTTCATATAAGCTCTGAGATCTTGGTTTTTCTTTTTATACTCCCTTACATCCTCTTCTGACCAGAAGAGTAACGACTTTCGTCAGAATATGTCCACAATACTGGGTTCTTTTGTATTTGCTAATGTTACAATGGGCAAACAGAACATGGGATCAGCCCCATCCGTGAACTTTTTAATATTTAGCTCAGTGTCAATCTCAATTTCAATCTGCCTGCCGCTATTGGCGCATTCTGCTTGAATTGTAAATGATAGTTCTTTATTTTGTAATCTCCCATACACGAAGGGAGCCGCGAATGCGTCAGCGCCTCAGGCTGCAAAAAATTGTTCGCCGGAAGAGGCTGTTATTTTGAAAGCTGTGTCTTCAAGTGATAGCGGATATGCCCAATTTATCCCCTTGCCATCGCTTCGATAAACAAACGTTTTCAATTTTTCAAGTTTGTCTATGATTTCAAGCACGCTTTCATTTGACATCCCAAGTTCTTCAGCGATCAGCTTGTCTGTAATTGGGGCATCGACAACTGCCATTTTTTTAACAATAAAATGATGGACTTGACGCTCTTCATCAGACAGAGAAGCTGCATTTGCCTTGGCCCCTTTTTCTCCCTTTCTGGCTCCTTTTTCTGAAAGCAACGGTGGAATTTTCATTAAAAGGCCGCCAAAGCCCATGAACAGTTTATGTTTTACTTCTTTTTTCATGTAGTTACCCCCATATGCAATTTGTCTACAATCACCCACTACTCAGTAAAACCGAGTTCTCGCATTGATTCACCTTTAATAAAGCGGGCCATGCCCGTTATCATTTTCCGGAATTCGTGTTTTTGATAAAATCCTACTTTTCCCGGCGATGCATAAAGAACAATGTTACACTGGTTGACTTTGGATAGAATGTTTTTCATGATCATTCTTCCAATGCCCTTTCCCTGGAATTCCGGAACAACGGCACAATCATAGATGGCCGCTTGGTAGGCTCCGTCAGAAATCGCCCTGCCAAAACCGATCATCCGATTGTCATGATACACAAAAACAGTGACATAACTATTGTTGAAAGCTTTTTTATGGAGGTCAGGCTCATAATAGCCCATTCCCACGTCTTTTAATATGTTTGAGACGGCTTTCCAATCCACGTTTGGACAATCCAATTTGATTTCTATATCCATAAGTTAATCCGTTTTAGATAGAGGCCGCAGTTTTTCACCGAACTATTATTGGTATGGTATTACAACCCCAGATAGCCGATTACCAACCGCGAAATACAGTAGTTACAATACATGGCAGAGGTTTACGCTTTCTAACGAACCTTCCCTATACGTACCGTGCGCTCACGCAACTGCAACCGCAACGGCCATGCCTAATCCGAAGAAGAAATGGTTTGCCAGACTGGAAAGTGGAGCCCTAATGCCTTCGGGAGATCGCCAACCAAATAATCCCAGCCCCATGGAAGGGTAAACGAAGAAAACAGATGCTACCGTCGTTGCGACGCCATAGATTAGTGCCCATGACGGTGACACAGGTCCTTCAACAAATATAGCCCATCCTAACGCGAAAGGAATGGCGAGGCCCACGCCGATTGCGTAATGCGTAATGTAGCCATAGAGCAACTCGTTAGCTACCTGCTTCATTTCATCAGGATGACGATAGCGGAAGCGCCCGTTCGCCCAACCTGCAGACATTCTTCCAATCATCCTCACGTCTATTTTTAAGATTATCCCATATCGGGCGAAGAGATGATTCAAAGAATCCATCAAAAGCGTTCCTAACAGGCCAGCTAAAATCCCAGTTACGATGAGATCCATTTTCCCTATAATGATTAATTAAAGATACACATGTGGACTACGCTAATAAGTCTTCTACTGGAAACTGTGATTTTGAGATTATTTCAAAAATTGGGATGCTGTCAATTGCGACAACAGAAGCCGTGTGGGTTTATGGCCCAAAATACTGTTATGGTATCTGTACCCAGACGGTATTTCGAGTGACCACAATATGTGGGATTTAGCAATCGTGGAAAGAAGACGGAAATATTGAGCTTTCCCTTCGATCACTCAAGTTGTTTATTAAAAGCCAGTTTCCTAACCAGGCCATCTTCTGCAGTTAATCGAAATCCTATAATCTGACCCTTGTTATCCCTATCAAAAATTATTTCTTGAAACCACCACTGGTCACCGGTAAATCGATCTGCACCGGTAAAGAACAACTGTACACTTTTTTGCGATTTGTGTTTTGCCAGAAGTTGGTCGTCCTGGACCGAAATCCTCCACGTTGTTGCAAGTTCCGGACTTATGAAGTCACCTGTGTACTCCTTCAATTGATCAACATTTAACCTGCAAAGTCTTCTTGCGGGTAAAAGTTTTCTGCCGCCATCGATCATGGGTTCGAAATGGTTGAATTTTCCGTTTTCGTCTGGTGAAAAAATCAGTTGAATATTTTTATCTTTCACAAAAAATGTCGTTTCAGATTGCGGCAAAAGCTCTCCTTTTGGTTGCCCTTCCAGTTGCCCTAACAGCCGATCTTTTTCTCTCAAGATGGTAACCATTATTGGTTTTGAATATGGCAAAGGCGAAATGTATTTGCCTATATATGCGTCGTATCTGCTCGGGTTGACCTTCACCGATTTTATGGGCGCGGGATTTATTTCTGAAAGTTGATGAGTAAGATAAATTTCGGTAATTTGATTTGCATAGGGCGTGGGGCTGAATACGCCAAGGCCCATGTTGCTTAAAATACCCACACCAAAATTTTGTTCGGGATAAATTACGACCACACTACGAAATCCAGCCCAACCTCCTTCATGGGAAATTTTTTTAATTCCTCTGTAGTTGCCGATTTCCAATCCAAATGCATAATTGAGTTCAGTCCCGTCATTCAGTTCCCCCTTCTGAAACATGAGATCAATTGCAGTCGGGCCACCAAGTTGTTGATCATCAAAGTTTTTGATCCACTTTGCAAGGTCTTCACCTGTTGTGAAAAGAGACGTCGGTCCCGGAACAGCCCAAGCATAACCATTCTGTCTGAATTCACCATCTCCATCCAGATAATAGCCGTGAGTCCCCTTCATATCGATTTTTGATGGGTCATCCTGAAAGCTGGTGTTCTTCATTCCCAGAGGGCCGAAAATGTTTATCCGCGTCCAATCGCGAAACGTTTGGTTAGAGACGCGCTGTACTACCTCGGCAAGCAACAGATACCCAGTATTACTATATGAATATTCTTCTCCAGGTTTAAAATTCAGTTCCCTTTGCTGGTTGACCATCTGAAGAGCGCGTTTGGAATCCATCGTGCCCTTATAACCGGTGAGCTTAAAAAGAACTTCCCAATTACGCAGGCCACTGGTGTGATGGACCAGATGCCTCAAACTAATTTTATTATCAAAATTTGGGACTTCGGGCACGTATGTACGAATATCTTCATCCAAGGATAGCTTTTTCTGATCGACTAAAAGAGCAATCGCAAATGCTGTAAATTGTTTGGCTACCGAACCCACTTCCATGATAGTTGACGGCGTATTCGGCGTGCCTTTCTTAATATTCGCCATTCCATAACCACGTTTGTGGACAATCGCCCCGTTTTTTAACACAACCACTGCGGCACCAGGGGAATCCGGTTCGCTCAATTTAGAAAAGATTTGATCAACTTTTTCTGAAACAGCCCCATACTCGTCTTGGCCTAATCCGGTTCCGCAAAAAAATATAGATGTAAGAATAAAAAGAGCGGCTATAAGATAGATCTTGGGTTTTATTGCTTTCATAATCACCTCACTCAATATGACGCAAAACCCGTTATGGTGCTACTTGTCTTTGGAGGTAGACATTGAGGGTATAAGGTATTTTTCCATTATTTGTTAAATTCTGGAATGCCCTTTTGGATTATCATCCGGCTTGCTCGTAAAAACAGCTACCAATTTTAATTCAGGAACCACCAAAACCCTTTGACCGCCATGCCCTGCTGCAAAAATAGT
>Ga0055584_100004412_pt1 | contig 13831 bp, 12 predicted proteins | sample OSDHelmetaG_FD_58716 | JGI IMG/M metagenome (GOLD analysis project Ga0055584, IMG submission 58716) | Pelagic marine sediment microbial communities from the LTER site Helgoland, North Sea, for post-phytoplankton bloom and carbon turnover... | ecosystem: Environmental > Aquatic > Marine >... | reverse complement strand
GGCGTCTTCATCCCCATCGCGGAATCGGCTGGCCTGATCAATGACCTCGGTGAATGGGCACTTCGGACAGCGTGCAATCAAGTTGGCGAGTGGGCGGCGTCGGGCATCGACGGGTTCACCGTAAGTGTCAACATGTCTGGACATCAGCTGCGCGAGGAGAACATCATCACCCGTGTGAGACACATCCTCGAGGAGACCCGAGTTGATCCGTCGCGCATCACGATCGAGATCACCGAGTCCGTCCTCATCGATGACACCGACTTCATCGCCCACCGAATCTCTGCACTACGCGAGCTCGGACTGCGCTTGGCGATCGATGACTTCGGCACCGGATACAGCTCACTCAGCTATCTGACTCGTTATGAATTCGATGTACTCAAGATCGATCGATCCTTCGTGATTCCGTTGGCCAACCCAGATCTGACCCGAGAGCGAGAAATCGTCAAGGCCATGATCAACCTCGCGAGTTCGCTGGGCGCCGTAACGGTTGCAGAAGGCATCGAGAATTCGGCTGAATTCGAGGTCCTACGGGATCTGCAATGTGACTACGCACAGGGTTACCTCTTCTGGCATCCGCTCGAACTCGACCAGGTAGCTGAGGCGCACAGCCGGTCTCAACACATCGCCGCCTGATTGTTCGACCGCTACCAGACTCGCCACGGTGCTTCACCCGAATCCCACAGCCTGTTCAGCTCCACGTACTCGCGGTAGGTGTCCATCCCGCGCCAGAAGCCAGTGTGGAGACGCATACCGAGCTGTCCGTCCGCAGTGAGTCGCTGGAGAGCGTCCGATTCCAGCATGTCGCCATTCGGGTCCGTCACGTAGTCGAGGAACTTTCGGTCGAACATGAAATATCCGCCATTCACAAAGCCGGTGTTGAGGTCGGGTTTCTCAGCGAAGTCGACCACATTCTCGCCTTCGACCCCGAGCTCACCGAAGCGTGATGTGGGATGAACCGCTGTCACCGTCCCGATCTTGCCATGTGCGAAATGAAACTCACGTAGTGCCGGTATGTCGATGTCGGCCAGTCCATCGCCGTAGGTGAGCATGAACGCCGGCGCACCCTCGAGATATGTCGCGGCACGAGCGAGGCGCCCACCGGTGAGCGTGTCCAAACCTGTGTAGGCCATCGTCACTTCGAAGTCTTCGGTCCCGTAGTCACCATGGAACTCGGTCTCCGCGTTGCTGAGGTTCACCGTGAAGTCACTGGTCTTTTCGCGGTAGGCAAGAAAGAACTCCTTGATCGTCCACGATTTGTACCCAAGCAGCAGGATGAACCGTCGATGGCCGTGCGCGGCGTACGTCTTCATGATGTGCCACATGATCGGCTTGCCACCCACATCGATCATCGGCTTCGGTAGCGCTTCGGACGCTTCACGAATTCTTGTTCCCTTCCCACCCGCAAGGATGACGACTGGGATGTCGGCTGGATCGACGTGACTCATGAAATGGACTCTCCTCGTACGCACATTGCAGCCGAGGTATCGGCAGCTCCCGTACGCGCTGTAGCAAGATAGCTGGTGTCTGGACCCATGTTTTCACGATCGATGTTCGATGGGTCCGATGCTCGTTGGCCCCTAGGGGATGTCTCCGTCGCTGGCGATCATGTCGGTCGAGCAACTATTGCCCGATCGAGTCCTGCGAGGTCCTGATGGACAGACACATCGAAGCCCGCACGACTCGCCATCTCCCCCACGTCCTGGATCTGCGTCGAATCCATCTCGAGGACGAGGGCACCGGACATGCGAAGCCACTGACGGGCATTGGCAACGATGATCCGCAGGTCATCGAGGCCGTCGATACCTGAGTGAAGAGCGTTGTGAGGTTCCCAATCGCGAACCGAGGTCGGCAGCTCGTCGACTGATCGGATGTACGGGGGGTTCGAGACGAGCACATCACACTCGCCGAGGAACCGCTCGGGCACCGCATCGAACCACGATCCCTCCGCGATTTCAACCCCACTCCCGGCCAACCCCAAGCCTGCAAGGTTGGCACGTGCAACGGCAAGTGCCTCGGGGCTGCGGTCTGTGAGAAGCACCCGGGACGCCGACCGTTCGGCGGCGATGGACAGTCCGATCGCGCCGGACCCTGTTCCCAGGTCGACCACCGTGCCTCCCCCATTGGGCCGCTGGCGGTCCAGTTCTTCTATGGCGAGGCCGGCAACGACCTCGGTTTCGGGTCGGGGGATCAGAACCCGTTCGTCGATCATGAGATCGAGCGCACGAAATGACCATACGCCGAGCACGTACTGAATTGGCTCACCTCCACAGCGGCGCTCCACCATTGCGTCGAGATGAGCAACACCTCGCACGGTTGCGGGCTGCCGCAGGATATCGACGAAGTCGCTCCCGCTGACGCCGGTCGCCTCCTCGACAATCCATCGAGCCTCAGCAGCGGGGTTTTCGACGACTCCGGAGCGGTGGAGCACCAGGCGCGTCTCCTCGTGCAGCTCCGACCACGTGACGGTCCGCTCGTTCGAGGTCTCGTCAGACATCGTCCCCGGCAAGCCGTCGCTGTTGGTCGTCGTGCAGCAGCGCATCGGAGACGGCGTCGAGTTCTCCCGCCAGCACTTTGTCGAGATTGTGGACGGTCATGTTGATGCGGTGATCAGACACACGATTTTCTTTGAAGTTGTAGGTCCGGATCTTCTCTGAGCGGCCACCGCCACCCATCTGGTTCTTCCGCTGCTGGCTTGCCTCAGCCGCTTGGCGATCCTGCTCGGCCTGCAAGATACGGCTCCGAAGGACTCGCAGCGCCTTTGCCTTGTTCTGGAGCTGGCTCTTCTCATCTTGCATGGAGACGACCACGCCGGTTGGTTTGTGCGTGATCCGTACTGCTGAATCGGTGGTGTTGACGGACTGACCGCCAGGCCCCGATGCCCGATAGACATCGATCTGGAGGTCATTCTCGTCGATGTGTACGTCGACTTCCTCGGCCTCGGCCAGCACCGACACTGTCGCAGACGACGTATGAATCCGGCCCTGAGACTCGGTCTTGGGAACACGTTGCACCCGGTGCACGCCGGCTTCGAACTTCATGCGGCTCCACACGCCCTCGCCAGACAAGCTGAACGTCACGGTGGTGAACCCACCCATGTCGGATTCAGAGCCCTCCATGAGTTCGAATTTCCAACCCTGCCGACCAGCGAACGACTTGAACATGTCGTACAGGTCACGAGCAAACAGGTTCGCTTCCTCACCACCTTCGGCGCCCCTGATCTCGACGATGGCGTTGCGATCGTCGTTCGGGTCCTTCGGCAGGAGTGCAAGACGAAAGGCAGATGACGAGACCTCCACGCGCTCTTCGAGCTCGGTCACCTCTCCGCGCCAGATCTCCCGATCATCCCCCTCGGACTCGTTGAACATCTCGCGCGCCATTTCGAGGTCTTCGGTGACACTGCGTAGTGTTCGACCGATCGAGACGATGGAATCGAGCTCTTTGTGTCGCCGAGCTTCGACCTGGAAACGTTCCTGATCCGAGATCAGGTCGGGGTCGCCGAGACGCGCCTCGACATCTTCGAGTTCGCGTTCGAGAGATTCGAGTCGTCCAAGCATCTCGTCAACCTAACGTTCGCGATCAGTCGGCCCACTCACCCTCGACCGCCATCACGGACGACGGCAGGGCAAGGGCTGCGACAGAGTCGATGACGCGTCGGTGACGATCCCGACCAGGGCATGCCACGATGATCTCATCGATCCCCCCCGCTTCGGGAGCCGATCCGTACAACGCAGCAAGGCCAGCCGCGGTCTCGACAACTCCCAGATCGACACCAACGGTGCAGACGACGAGGACCTGGCTGGTGCCCCGGTGCCCGAGCGCTGCTGCTGGCTGGGTTTCCATGAGGCCCGGTCGCTCGCGTAGCAGCGGGATCGGGTTGATCGCGTCGAGCCCGACAAGACCGGGTTCTCGAACAAGCTGAGCACGCAGCCAGCGAGAGCGCACGAGACGTCCCATCGGGTGCGGGGCAGCGCCAGCGCTGCGATGAGGCCGCACCATCGCGATCACCTGAGCGAGCTCCTCGACGCGGTCGACACCACCATGCAGGGCCGCCGACGCGAATTGATCGTACGCACCGACGCCGATGTCGATTCCACACTTGCCCTCACGAACGCCGACGCGAGCGACTTCGAGGCCGTTGATCTCCCCGAGCCAGACACCATGGTCAGCCACGACATCGAGTCCGGCCGAGGAAAGATCGGCGGTCAGCTCGAGACACTCCGGCGGCGGAGTGATGTGCGGTGCTGCTGGCGTCGCCTGTTCAATCGATCGACCACGCGCCACCCACACGACGGGCAGTGGTTCGCGAAACATCTGCGCCGCATGTGCGAGCTGCCCGGCACCGTCGTCGACGACGAGGTTCATCCTTCGGCATGTATGTGCAAGACCCCAAATGACAGCGGTACCGAGGAGACCTGGCGAAACATGAGGAAAGTACAACCAACCCTCGCCATTCGCGAGGAGAGACGCGCCAGAACCGAGGCGTGATGCCTCGGGGACCTCAGCGTCGAGATGTTCGCTGACAAGCCCGCGCAGCTTGACTGCGGAGAGCTCGGCGAGGCGCTCGTTGTTCAGCTGTCGTCGGCTTCGGTTGCCGCAGCGTCATCGGCTTCGGTTGCCGCTGCGTCAGCGGCTGGAGCTGCGTCAGCGCTCGCGGCGGCCTTTCCACGACGGGCACCATATCGACGCTCGAATCGCTCGACACGACCAGCGGTGTCGACGATCTTCATCTGTCCGGTGAAGAAGGGATGGCTCCGTGACGAAAGTTCGACCTTGGCCAACGGGTACTCGGTACCGTCGATGGTGATGGTGTCGCTGGTCTGCATCGTCGAGCCGACGATGATGTTGTCGCCCGAGGACTGGTCTTGAAAGACGACCGGGCGGTACTCGGGGTGAATGTCGGGCTTCATAGTGTGTCTAGTCTCGCTTGGGAACAGGCGAGATCAAACTCCCTTCGCAACTTCTTTCAGGAACTGCTCATTGGTCTTGAACGTCTTGAGACGATCCATCAGGAGTTCCAGACCCGCAGCGCCGCCCTTGTCGCTCTCATTTGCCATGTTCGAGAGCACACGTCGAAGCTTCCAGATCTGGTCGACCTGTGTCTGATTGTCGAACAACAGTTGCTCTTGTCTCGTCGAGGATGCGTCTACGTCGATGGCGGGATACATCCGTCGTTCAGCAGCGCGCCGGTCGAGGCGAAGCTCCATGTTCCCGGTGCCCTTGAATTCCTCGAAGATGACTTCATCCATCTTGGAACCGGTGTCCACGAGCGCCGTCGCAAGAATTGTCAACGAGCCGCCTTCTTCGACGTTGCGAGCTGCTCCGAAGAACTTCTTCGGCGGGTAGATGGCTCCGGCGTCCATTCCGCCCGACATGACGCGACCCGTCGCCGGGGCTGCCTGATTGTATGCACGTGCGAGCCGGGTGATTCCGTCGACGATGATCACGACATCTCGGCCGCTCTCGACCATTCGTTTCGCTCGTTCGATCGTGATCTCGGCCAGGGCGGTGTGTTCATCAGCGGGCCTGTCGAACGTGGACGCAACAACCTCGCCGGCGTTCAACGAACGTTTCATGTCGGTCACTTCTTCGGGACGCTCGTCCAGCAGGAGGACGATGAGTTGCACCTCGGGGTTGTTCCGCTCGATACATTGCGCGATGTTCTTCATGATGGTCGTCTTGCCCGCCTTCGGCGGCGACACGATCAGGCCTCGTTGGCCTTTGCCAATCGGTGCGAGGAGATCGATGATTCGCGCCGCCATGTCCTCTGGGTAGCCCTTGCGCTCCTGGACCAGTTTCTCATCGGGAAACAGTGGAGTCAGTTCCTCGAAGTGGCGGCGATCCTTGGCATGCTCGGGCTCTTCACCATTGATCGATTCGACGGTGAGCAGCGCCGGATTCTTCTCGTTTCGGTTGGCCGGACGACTCGTGCCGATCAGGTGGTCACCCTTGCGAAGCCCGAGTTGGCGAACCTGTTTGACCGAGACGTACGCATCTTCCTTCGATGAGCGCAGGGACCCGACGCGCAAGAAGCCATACCCGTCGTCTCTGAGGTCGAGGTACCCCTCGACGCGAACCGGTTCTGCTTCGACAGTTTCGTTTCCATCCCGTTCACGGCCACGTCGGCGTCGGCGTCGATTTCCGCGATCTGGGCCGTCATCGTCCTCATCGACGGTGTTGTTGCGGTCGTTGCGCTGTCCGTCGTTGTTCGCCTTGTCGGACCGGTCATTGCCTTTCCGGTCGTTCGATGCCCGTCCGCTGCTCTTGTTGCGGCCGTTGTTGTCACCGCGACCCTTGGTCGTGACCTCACCGAAGTCGAACTCCTCGTCGTCGCCTGCGTGATAGGTCGTGACCGGCGCCTCATCGGCAACGTCGTCGACCCCCTGCACCTCGGCCGCGTCGGACCTACTTCGCCGAGAGCGTCCTGAGCCGGTCTTTTGCGCCGATGAGACGTCTGCGTCTTCCGCGGACGCAGATGACTCAGACGTGTCGGTCGTCGCCGTCTTTATGATCAGGTCGACGATCTCTGACTTACGTGCCCGGGAGGGTGGCTTTGTACCCAGTGCGGTTGCGATAGTGACCAATTCGTCGCGATCTTTGCGCTCGAGCGTCGATCGGCGAAGTTCCGTGGATTCCACGAGTACCTCTTCAGTGATGGGGAACGGATCTTGCTCACGTTCCGGCGTGTACCCGAGTTGGCCGGTCCGAATGGTGACCACACCCTGCGCAATGCAGGTTCACAGGCAAGCCTCAGCGTAGCCCCATGCGTGTCGCCGTGCACCTCTCAGGACCGTCGGCTCGATTCGACGAACGATTGCACGGCTTCCAGATCATTGGGGAGCACCGTGTACTGCTCATCGCGCTCGAAGAGATCGGCAAGGTGGTCGGGAAGGGCCGGACGGATTCCCGTCGCCTGTTCGACCGCATCGGGAAACTTCGCCGGGTGCGCAGTTGCCATCACGGCGCGTGGCATCGAATCGGGGCGGCGTCGAGCTGCGCCGACGCCAACCGCGGTGTGGGGGTCGAGGATCGTTCCGGACTCCTCGTACACCTGGCGCATGACATCGATCGTTTCCTCGTCGTTCAGGCTCTCGCCCACCCAGGATTCGCGTAGTCGTGGAAGTAGTTCGAGCGGAAGCGAGACGTGCTGGTCTGTACGGAAGTCGCGCATGAGCGCATCGAGCGCCTTGCCATCGTTGCCCAGGAGCTCGAAAAGCAGACGCTCCAGGTTGCTGCTCACCTGGATGTCCATGCTCGGCGACAACGAGGGCTGGACCTCGCCGATCGTCATGGCACCGGTTCGGAAGAATTGCGTCAGGATCGCGTTCTGATTGCTGGCGACGACGAACTCACCGATCTCTACGCCCATTCGTCTTGCGACGCGGCCAGCAAAGACGTTGCCGAAATTGCCGGTTGGTACGGTGATCGACACCGGCCGGTCAGGCGCCTTTGCGACCGCCCAGTGGTAGTACACGACTTGGGCCATCACGCGTGCCCAGTTGATCGAGTTGACTGCCGCGAGTCCGACACGGTCTCGAAAATCCGAATCGGCGAACATCGACTTGACGAGGTCTTGACAGTCGTCGAATGTCCCCTCGACCGCGACGTTGAAGACGTTCGGTGCGTCGACGGTTGTCATCTGCTTGCGTTGCACGTCCGAGGTTCGCCCGTGCGGGTGCAGGATCACGATGTCCACGTTTTCCCTGTCGCGAAAAGCCTCGATCGCTGCTGATCCCGTGTCTCCAGAGGTTGCCCCGACAATCGTGACTCTGCTGCCACGAATTCCAAGCTCATGGTCGAAGAGTCTCCCGAGCAGCTGCATCGCGACGTCTTTGAACGCAAGCGTCGGACCGTGAAAGAGCTCGACCAGCTCGATGCCATCTGCCATGACTGTCAGCGGGATGACCTCGTCGGAGGTAAACGTCCCGTACGCATCTGCACAGAGCTGTTCGAAGGTGTCGCGTTCGATCGAGCCCTCGACGAACGGCCACATCACCTCTGCCGCGAAGGGCGCATAGGGAAGACTCGGATCAGCGCTGTGCCGGAGCGGCCATTCCCTCGGCACGTAGAGCCCGCCGTCGGGAGCAAGTCCGGCAAGGAGCACGTCTGCGAACAACAGGTCAGGAGAGCCTCCCCTCGTGCTGGTGTACGAAATCATCGAGACTCAGTCGCCAATGACGCGCAGGACTTGGCCGATGTTCTTGACCACGTCGAGCCCACCGAGATCCGACAGCGTTGAGCGCAGGTTGGCCTCCACCGCGTCGTGGGTGATGAAGACCAATCGAGCCTCATCTCCCATCCCTTCCTGTTCCATGGAGCGAATCGACACTCGGTGGTTGCCGAACACTCCAGCGATCGCCGCCAGCACTCCAGGCTCGTCCCGAGCGTCCACGCTCACGTAGTACGCCGACGTGATCGCCTCGATCGAACGAACCGAGGCGTTCGGTAGCGGTCCGACGCTTCGATGCGAACCGGCTGTGAGGTTGATCGCAACGTCGATCGCGTCCCCGACCATCATCGCCGCGGTCGGGTGTCCGCCGGCTCCTCGCCCATAGAACATGATCTGATCGATACCCGTACCTTCGACGTACACCGCGTTGAAGCTTCCTCGCACTGATGCGAGTGGGTGCGCGTCCGGGACCATGGTCGGATGGACACGCGTCGCGATCGAACCGTCGGCGTTGCGCTCGATCACGGCCAGCAATTTGATGACATAGCCGAGGCGCTCAGCGTTCGAGATGTCCTCCGCGGTGATCGTTGAGATCCCCTCCACAAAGACGTCACCCGTCCGAACGGCCTGGCCAAAGGCGAGGGTGGCGATGATCGCTGCCTTCGAGCCCGCATCGAACCCATCGACGTCTGCCGAGGGTTCGGCTTCGGCGAACCCGAGCCGCTGCGCCTCTGCAAGCGCATCGGCATATCCGGCCCCGTGATCGGTCATCTGCGAGAGGATGTAGTTGGTCGTCCCGTTGACGATTCCCATGACCCGGGTGATGTCCTCGCCCACCAACGACTCGCGAAGCGCTCGTATGAATGGCAACCCCGCAGCGACCGAGGCCTCCAGCGCAAGGTCGACTCCAGCGTCGCTTGCTGCTTGATGTAGCTCCGGGCCGTGAAGAGCAAGGAGTTCCTTGTTCGCAGTAACGACCGGTTTGCCGGATGCGAACGCGCGGAGCACCAATTCCATCGTGTGCTCGACGCCGCCCATGGTCTCGACGATGACATCTATCGAATCGTCCGACACCAGAGACTCGGCGTCGTCGGTGAGCAGGTCGCGATCGACCCCCGGCCGATCTTTCGCGAGATCTCGCACCGCCACAGAGCCGATCTCGAGACGAAGGCCGGTACGGCGTTCGATTTCATCGCACTGTGCAGTGAGGAGTTGACAAAAGGAGGTTCCAACCGTCCCGCACCCAAGGACACCCAACGTGATCGTTCGCGCTTCACCCATGCATCTGCACGCTACCGCCACTCGAACACCGGCACGCGGAGTTGACCATATCATGTACTTTCAATATATTTCGATATATGCAGATTGGTGCTGATCATCTTCGAACTGGATCCGAAGGTCCGAGCGGATACGCCATGGCACAGATCCGATTGTCACAGCTGCTCGGATCGGGGCGTCATGGAATGGTCTTCAGTGGCGCCCAGAGGATTGGTGATGGCGAACGGGCTGTTGCCGTGAAGATCCCCCGTTCCCCCAAGGGTCTCGACCACGAGCGGGAGGCACTCATGTTGCTGCAACATCGAAACATCGTCTCTCTACTCGAGGCTCCCCTGTCGAACGGAGCCTTGGTACTGGAGCACTGTGATCTCGGAACGCTCGCCCACCATCTCGCTGAGCACGCTCTGACCTTGGGCGAACTTCGCTGGATGTTCGACGCCATACTCCCCGCTCTCGAGCACATCCATACAACCGGATGGATCCACGGCGACATCAGCCCGGGAAATATCGGTTTGCGGACGTTGGAGGGACCCGTCCTGCTCGATTTCGCAACAGCTCGTCCGGCCGACGGTTCGCCCATCGACGAAGGTACGGCCGAGTTCGCTGGCCCTCTTCGCCACGCCGATCCGCGGCTCGACATTCGTTGCCTTGCGGCGACCGCTGTCGCAGCGCTGGGCGCCTCCGAACGCTGGGACCACCGCACGAAACTCGTCCAAGACGAGCTATCGGCGATGATTCATCGCTGCGACGCAGGCCAGACTGCGGAGGTCGACGATCTAGCGGCTGTGGCCCGAAACCTGCTGCCGAAGCAACCGACAGGCACGGCCCCGAGACGATTGTCTGGCGGTGAGCCGGACATCAGCACGACCACCCGCGCGTTCGGTCCACGCCCTGCACCCGAGTCGGTCGGGTCGTCGGAGCAGTCAACGAACACCCGACAACTGCTCCTCATCGTGGTTCTGGCCCTCATCGGCGCAGCGCTTTCCTGGGAATTGGCCGTTGACGACACTCCACAGACCAGCAATACATCGGGGTCGACCGAATCGGTGCCGTTGCTGCTGGAACGCACCGCGCAGCAAACATTGGAACAGGCCAGCGCGACATGGGACGGCGACACCGGGGTGATCACGATCGCAACACCATCGGATTCGGTCATCCATCTCGCCGTAGGCGAACGTGGTGATCTTGCAGCAATTGGCGATTGGTCCTGTGACGGAACCGAGACCTTGGGCGTGTACCGGCCGACCACCGGCAACTGGTTCACCTTCGACTCATGGGAACACGATTCGACTGCTGTCCCGACAGCGCTCGATCGGGGGAATCGTTTGTCGGTCGCCTCAGACCAGCACGGGTGTGCAACACCGGTCGTTCGCTGAGCCCCTATTTCCGTCGATACAGGATCGATCGAACGCGGGTGGCTGGGGGCACTCCGTCAGGGAACCCGACTGCGCGAGCGAATGCGGGCCGGTCGATCGGACGAAGCGCATGAAACGTCGCTGGCGCCAACGCTGCGAATCGTCCTCGAGGGTCATCGACGGTATAGAGATCGATCCAGCCGCGTTCGGTCTTGTCGACCTGGGTGTATCGGTACCGTCCAAGCACTTCGGGTAGTTCGACCGAGATCGTGCGTTCCACGAGGCGTACTGCTCGCTGGATGACCGCTCTGGCCCGCCATCGATCGATCGTGTCTTCGAATCGTTCCTCGTCGAACGGACCGTGCGCCAGTAGGGCGATGTCGCGAAGGTTGACGAGCGCAGGTTCGGCACTACCGAGTGCTGCGTGATAACACGCGTGGACGAGGTGGTCGGTCGGATCGAGTGTCGGAATCTGTTCGCCGGCCAGTTCGAAGGTGCTGTCGATGAAAAACAGCTCATTCGGACGCATTCGAACGCCGAACGGGCCCGGGCACAGGAGTCGATGGACGTCGACCTCGATGTCGTCGAGCAGCATCGTCACAGACTTGCCGAATCGAGCGTCGAACCCGGGCCGCAGCTGGCGGTGTAGCCGGACAGCGCCCTTGGATTCGAAGAGGTCTATGGCTCCATCGATCGAGTCTCCCCGGACCAGAACATCGACGTCTCGAAACGATCGCTCCGATGGGTTCCGAGCAATGGTGTGCGCCAGGGAGGCGCCCTTGAGAAGTCGGTGAGAGATCCCGGCAGCGGCCAAGATCTCCGACGCCCTCACGGCAGCAATCTCGACGCGAAGCGTCTGAGCCATCGTCTCGTCATGACGCTGGATGATCCTTTCCACGAACTCCGCATCGGCCTCGATCGATCCGTCCAGAACGCCGGACACTGCGACGCCCTCGACTCGCTGCGTCCGGAGTTCATCGATCACCTCATCGTTCATGGCCGAATCGATGGGTGCGATCCGCGAATTGCCGAATCCCAAGGCTGCGACGTTGCGCGCGATCTGGGCCGCAGAGATCACGACACGACCACCAATGCGGTCTGGGTCATTGCCGTCAGAGCGCTCCGGACACCATGGGCAATCACTTCCGGCGAATCGGAGAACTGCTGTTGAAGCATCGCGACCAGCGCGTCAACGGTGTGGTGTTCATGGAGAAGATCCCAGATCACGGGAGCCGAACCAGCAAGCTGCGTGGGGGTGGAGGCCGAGAGGGGCTGAATCAGGCGGCGGCCATACGCGAGCTCCCGCTCTACAGCAGGCACCCGGCGATACTCGGCCTGACTCATAGATCTCGCGTCAAGAGATCGTCGAAGGTCTCGCGCCGAACAACGATCCGAGCGTCCCCGTCCTTGGCAAAGACAACGGGTGGCCGCAGTACTGCGTTGTAATTCGAACCCATTGCATGACCGTACGCACCCGTGACGGGGGTTGCTAGTAGGTCGCCGACCGCGATGTCGGATGGGACCTGACCCTCGCGAACCAAGACGTCACCGGACTCGCAGTGTTTCCCGACGACACGGATCGTGAGATCGCGGACAGCGCCGGGGCGGCTCGGGAGAAACGACTCGTAGCCGCTGCCGTACAGCACCGGCCGCGGGTTGTCGGACATTCCACCGTCGACGGCCACATAGGTGCGGATTCCGTCGAGTGCTTTGACCGTACCCACGGTGTAGGCGGTGATTGCCGCAGACGCGGCGATCGATCTCCCTGGCTCGGCAAGGATTCGTGCTCGGACGCCCGCAGCATCGAGTGCGTCGTGCACCACACTGGCCCACGCAGTGATCGAGGCCCCGTCTTCACCCATCACATAGGGAACGCCGAGCCCACCGCCAACGGAGACCTCGTCGAGGTCGTATGGCTGCCCGACCGCTGCGATGACCTCGGCCGCCCTGGCGAACGAGTCGACGCGAAAGACCTGCGATCCGATGTGTGCGTGAATCCCTCGAACGCGGACCGACGGAGACCGCATTGCGCGCTCGATTGCCCGTGTTGCCAGACCGGTCGAAACCGTGAACCCGAACTTCGAATCATCTCGACCTGTTGCGATGAATTCATGTGTGTGGGCTTCGACGCCGGGGGTGATGCGAATCAGGACATCTGGCGGCGCGAGCCCGTTGCTGTGCAGCGCGTCCAATCGATCCAGTTCGTCGAAGCTGTCGACCACGATGCGGCCGATTCCGCCCTCGATGGCCATACGGAGTTCTGCCATCGACTTGTTGTTCCCGTGGAAGATGAGATTCTTCGCTGGCACACCAGCCGCACGAGCAATATGAAATTCGCCCGCGGTCGATACGTCGATGTCCATACCCTCCTCGTGGACCAATGAGGCCATGGCCTTGCACAGGAAGGCCTTACTGGCATAAGCCACGCCAGGACCGAACGCGCGAACGGCTTCCCGCGCTCGAGACCGGAGGTGATCTTCGTCGTAGATGAACAGGGGCGTCCCGAATTCTTCTGCGAGCGCAACGACTGAACATCCACCGATGACCAGTCCGCCATCGTTGTCAATCGAGGAGTTGTCGGGCAAAAGGCTGAACGGAATAGGTGATGTGTTCACGAAAACTCTGTTTCGGCCTCATCGCTCCACATCGACTCGGGAGCCGAGACTCCGAGCCGTCCCAGCGTCGCGCCCAAACCGATCCGTGCAGCCTCGATGAGCCAAAGACGCGCCTGCGTCAACTCGTTCGATACGCCATCTCCGATCACGTAGCAGTCGGGATGCTGGTAGAAGCTGTGCACCGCTGATGCAAGTTCTCGAACCCATCCGACGACTCGATGTGGCGCCCGCTCGCGCGCCGCGAGCTGGACCAGTTCAGAACCGCTGAACAGGACGCGGAGGATCTCGATCTCCCGCTCGTGTGTCAACAGCGAGAGGTCAACGTCTTCGAGGGGGAGGCGATCGATGCCGGCCTCGGCGACCTTGCTCTGCACGCGACAGATACGAGCGTGGGCGTACTGGGTTGCGAAAACCGG
>Ga0055584_100004410_pt1 | contig 13843 bp, 13 predicted proteins | sample OSDHelmetaG_FD_58716 | JGI IMG/M metagenome (GOLD analysis project Ga0055584, IMG submission 58716) | Pelagic marine sediment microbial communities from the LTER site Helgoland, North Sea, for post-phytoplankton bloom and carbon turnover... | ecosystem: Environmental > Aquatic > Marine >... | reverse complement strand
TAACGGACGGTTTCGCGGACATCGTCGGAAAAGGCATCGGTGTCGGCGGGGAATGGTAGGCGGGGCATAAGCGGGCGCTCCAAATCGGGGATTGGACTGGACTATGCGGGACTATCGGCGCAAAGAAAACGGTGTGTGGACCGAACCAGACTATTTGCATAAGATCGCGAGAATGGACAAGCTGGCAGAATATCGTTGGATGAGTGATGAGCAATGACAGGGTTGAGCGCCGTTTGGCTGCGGTCCTGGCTGCGGATGTAGTTGACTATAGCAGCCTGATGGGGCTGGACGAAGTCGGCACCCGTGCGCGCTTCAACACAGCGCTGGACGAGTTGATACGCCCAGCAATCGCCAATCACCAGGGCCGTTTGGTCAAAACGATGGGCGATGGCCTGCTGGTGGAGTTCGCGTCCGTCGTTGATGCCGTCGATTGCGCCGTTAAAATTCAAGACCAGCTATCCCGCCGCGAAAAGGACGAGGCCGACCCGATGCAATTGCGCATCGGCGTCAATCTTGGCGACATTATCGTTCAGGGCGATGACATCCACGGCGATGGCGTCAACATTGCTGCGCGCCTGGAAGCGCTGGCGCCGCCGGGTGGCATCTGTATTTCGCGCTCTGCCCGTGACCAGGTGCGAGACAAACTCGCCTATCGCATCGACGATCTCGGAGAAATCGAGGTCAAGAATATTGCCCGGCCTGTGCGCGCCTTTCAGATCAATGACGGACCGGCGGAAGCAACGGGCGGCATCGCACGAACGGCCGCGCGCGCCTCCCAGCAAGCATCCCAACGCCGCCGCTGGCCTGTGGTAAGCGCCGCCGTGGTGGTATTGGCTGTCGCCGTGGGTGTGGCCGTCTGGTTTGAGCCGTGGGCGCCACGGGTTGAAGCCGCGTCGGTCGACAATATGAAGTTCGCGCTGCCTGATAAGCCATCGGTCGCGGTGCTGCCGTTCGATGTTACCTCCAACGGCGACGGCGACCGGGAATTCGCCGATGCGGTGAACGAGGATTTAACCCGCGGCCTCGCCCGGGTCTCCGGCCTGTTCGTGATCGCGCGCAGTTCGACGCTCGGCTATGTGGGCGAAAAGGCCAGCCCAGCAAAGGTGGCGGAAGAACTGGGCGTACAACACGTGGTGCGGGCCTCGCTCCGCCGCGCCGGCAATCGTGTGCGGATCGATGCGGAACTGACCGATGCCTTGTCTGGCCGGATTATCTGGTCGGAGCGGTTTGAGCGGTCGTCCGACGACCTGTTCGACCTGCAGGACGATCTGGTGCAGGCCTTGGCCATCCGCATGGCCCACGACCTGCAAACCATCGATGATCAACGCCGGTTCACCGACGACGTCGAAGCGTATTTCATGTGGTTTGCTGCAGATAGCGAGAGTTGGCGCAACAACGCCGTTGCCTATGGCAAGGCCAAGGCGCTGGCTCAAGGCGCGCTGGAGCGGGACCCGAATTTTGTCCGTGCCAAGGCACTGCTGGCGTTTGTCGACACCCAAAGGGCCTATTTCAAACAGGTGGACGACCCGGGGCCGCTGCTGGAAAGCGCCTATCAGACAGCGAAAGCAACGGCTGAAGCAGCGCCTGGGGACTGGTACACGCTGGCGACCTATGGCCAGACCCTGATGAACAAGCGCGACTATCTCGGCGCAGCTGAGCAATTCGAGCGCGCTATAGCGCTGGATCCGTCGAACACCTTACTGCTGACCCGGTCTACACTGCCCTTGATTTTTCTGGGCCGAGGTCAGGAGGCGGAGGCGAGGTTGCGCATCGCCGTGCGCCTGAACCCCTATCATAACTGGTTGCCGGATCAATTGCTGGGCCAATCTTTGTTCCTCTTGGAACGGTATCAGGAGTCGATCGACAATCTGTTGGTCGCCAAGGAAAAGAATCCAAGGTTTATCGGCAATTTGTGGTGGCGGGCTGCTGCCTATGGCCAAATGGGGATGCAAGCGGAAGCGGAAGAGGTGGTGGCGGAGATCCTCAAACGGATGCCCGGTGCCGCGATCTCCAAAAGCTTCATTCAGATCAAGGATGAGCAGGCGATGACACGCTATACCGATGGATTGAGAGCGGCAGGCTTGCCGGAATGACGGAGGAGACCCTCAATGGACGTGGATAAGGCGGTGACGCCATCGGGCGAACACGGCTAAGCTTGACGGACCGACCGCAATCTCTTCCAAGCACAAGCAGGACGCCACCCCATGAAACTCGGCTACAGCATTCCCTCGAACCGCGGTGTGACCGATATTGGCGCGCTGGTCGGGCTCGCCAAGACGGCTGAGGCACTTGGCTGTCACAGCGTCTGGGTGAGCGAGCATCTGTTCCACTCCGCCTATGTGGCCGAACGGTTGGGCGACCTGCCCTATTGGGACCCGCTGACCATGCTGACGGCAGCGGCCTGCGCGACGTCGAAAGTACGCCTCGGCACCTCGGTGCTGGTGCTGCCCTGGCATGATCCGCCGCGGCTGGGAAAGATGGTGGCGACCATTGACCATCTCTCCGGCGGGCGCGTGGATTTCGGCGTTGGCGTGGCCACGACCGAGGATGAGTTTAACAATCTGGGCGTCGATTTCAAAACCCGCGGCAAGCGCGCCGACGAGGTGCTGGGCGCGCTACAGGCACTCTGGACCCAGCCAGTGCCGGAGTTCCAGGGTGAGTTCTATCAGTACAGCGGCCTGAAATTCTCACCAAAGCCGCTGCAAACACCCTATCCGCCAATCCTGGTCGGCGGCTCCAGCCCAGCAGCAATGCGCCGGATTGTTCGCTATGGCGACGGCTGGCATACACTGCGCCAATCTCCGGACGAGGTGGCAGCGGGCCTCGCAAAGCTGAAGAGCATGATGGCCGAGGCAGGGCGCGATCCAGAGGAGTTGAAGATTTCCATAAGCATTGAGCTTGTGTTTGACGCCTCATCCCCATCGCGACCTCCAGGCGAACGCCGCGGCCTGCGTGGCAGCGACGAAGATGTTGCCGAGACCTTGCGCGCATTCCGCGACGCCGGCGTGCAGGAGGCGGTGATCTCCATCGCCAGCACCGACGTCGCCGAGCACGAGGCTGTGCTGACGCGGGTGATGACGAAGGTTGCGCCGGCTATCTGAATTTTCGGCGATCTGTGCAATAATGGCGCAACACTGATGACAATGGGAGGTGCCGCCATGTCCTACGACCCCAAGGACGCCACGCATATTCACCCACATCTGCATTCTCTGGTGCCGTCGGAGCCGGCGCTTCGGGTGAAGGCCCTCGAATCGCTGCTGGTCGAAAAGGGCCTTCTGACCAGCGAAGCTGTGGACGCCTGGGTGGAGGTCTACCAGGACGAGATCGGGCCTAAAAACGGCGCTCGCGTCGTCGCCCGGGCCCGGATTGATCCGGACTACAAGCAACGCCTGCTAGCAGATGGTGCGGCGGCAATTGCCGAACTCGGCTTCGGCGGCCCGAATGTCGAGCAGCTCAAGGTCGTCGAGAACACGGACGATGTGCACAACATGGTCGTCTGCACTCTTTGCTCCTGTTATCCGTTCGGAATTCTTGGCATCCAACCGGCGTGGTACAAGCTCGAAGGTTACCGCTCCCGCTCTGTCCGCGACCCGCGGGGCGTGCTGGCAGAGTTCGCCGTTACCATCCCGGATTCCGTTAGGATCGATGTTTGGGATAGCACTGCCGACCTCCGCTACATGGTCCTGCCGCAACGTCCAGCTGGCACCGAGGGCATGGACGAGGACACGCTGGTAGAACTCGTTACGCGCAACAGCATGATTGGCACCAACCGCGACCTTAAGGTGCCAGGACGCTAACGCGAGCGGAGGAGAAAACAGATGGACGGCATTCATGACATGGGCGGCAAGCTCGGCTTTCGCCCGATCCAGCCAACGGGCGACGAGGAGCCCACTTTCCATAGTGAATGGGAAGGGCGCATGTGGAGCATGACCCGCGCCTGGACTCGCCATCCAAGTTTCAAAGGCCCCAAATTCCGACACACGCGCGAACTGGAATACGCCGACATCTACCTAGAACGTCCCTATCTCGACCAGTGGTACAAGGCCAACGCCTGCCTGTTCGTCGGCGTGGGATGGGCTACGGTGGAGGAGGTGGCATCGGGGACATCCAATGGCAGTAAGCCAGCGGGCGTTGCCGCGCCTCAGACGGCTGAAGACGTCGCCAGGGTCAAGCTCAATATCGCAAAGGTCCGCACTGCCCAACCCGGCGACTCCGAACCCCGCTATAAACTGGGCGACCGGGTTATAGCTCGCAATATTAGTCCCACCGGCCATACCCGCCTGCCAGCTTATGTCCGTGGCCATCCTGGCGAAATCGTTGGTTATCATGGTGTCCAGGCCTTGGACGACGCCACCGCGCACGATCTCAATATAGCTGAGCCGCTCTATACTGTACGCTTCCAACTCAGCGACCTGTTCCCCGAGCGCGCCGGTTGCTCTGACCGTGTGCATCTTGACTTGTGGGAGAGCCATCTTGAAGACGGCGGCTAACATGGCCCTGCCCGTCGACTCCCCAGGCTTCGACGAGCCCTGGCAGGCGCAGGTGCACGGCATGTCGCGCATTCTGATAGAGGCCGGGAAGATTGAGCCACAGGCTTGGGGGCAAGCGCTCGGCGGCGCGATCCGAAAACGACTGGACTCAGGGGCACCGGACACGACCGAGACCTATTACATCGCCATGACCGACGCTATTGAGGCCGTGGTAGCAGTGGATGAAGCCAGGCTCACCAATTTTATCGAAGCCTGGCGGCATGCCTATGAGACAACGCCGCATGGCGCGCCGGTGGCATTAAAGGACTAGAAGCCGGCGCCAAGGTGGGCCAAGCTTGGGCAAATTCTTGCACGAGGAAACCCCACACCATGGCCATGCAATACGGCGCGTTCTTCCCCACCAGAGACATGCCTGCTGACCGGGTTGCGATCCGCGACTGGGCACAGGCGGCGGAGGCTCTGGGCTTTGACTATATTGAGGTCTCTGACCATGTGGTTGGCGCAGACCGGGATGTTATTCCCGGCTTCGAAGGCCCCTATGACGTGGACGACAGCTTCCACGAGACCTTCACCACCATCGCCTACATGGCCGCGATCACAGAGAACGTGGGCTTTGCCAGCGGCGTGCTGATCCTGCCGCAGCGCCAGACGGCTCTGGTGGCAAAGCAGGCGGCACAGGTGGACGTGCTCTGCGGCGGTCGGCTGCGGCTCGGCGTCGGCGTCGGCTGGAATCCTGTTGAGTATGCAGCGCTAGGCGAGGATTGGTCCAAGCGCGGGCGCAAACAGGAGGAGCAAGTCCAGCTGATGAACCGGTATTGGACCGAGCGCACTGTTACCTTCAACGGCGAGTTCGATCAGGTCGCGCACGCCGGCATCAAGCCGATGCCGATCCAGCAGCCAATCCCAATATGGTTTGGTGGCGGCGTCGATGCGGTGCTGCGGCGGGCGGCGAAATACGGCCAAGGCTGGATCCCGCTCGGCAATCCGGGGCGTTCCTCCATGGCCATGCTGGAGAAGCTGAAAGGCTATCTCGCCGACGAGGGCCGCGACCCGGCCAGCTTCGGTGTCGAGGCCTGGATCCGGCACAATCTGGGCGGCCCGGACGACTGGCGGAGTGCGGTCGATACCTGGCGCGACGCCGGCGCGAGCCACGCCACCTTCTACACCTCCGGACAGGGCGTCGGCGGCGTCGATGGACAGATTGCGGAGATGGGCAAGTTCATGGACGCGATGAAGTAGGGAGGGGTTTGAAATGAAAGTTTGCATTTACGGCGCTGGCGCTATCGGCGGACACATCGGCGGGCATCTGGTGCGCGGCGGAGCGGATGTCAGCGTGATTGCGCGCGGGCCTCACCTTGAAGCCATGCAGAAAAACGGCCTCCGCGTCTATGGCGACAGCCTAGACTTTTCCGTGCCAGTGAACGCCACAGAGAACCCTGCGGATCTGGGCCCGCAGGACTACGTCTTCATCACCCTGAAGTCGCACCAGGTCGATGGCGTGCTGGAGAAGATGCAGCCGCTGCTCGGCCCGGAAACAGCGGTGATTCCGCCCACCACCGGCATTCCCTGGTGGTATTTCTATGGCCTGGAAGGGCCCAACAAGAACCGCCGCCTCGAGCGGCTCGACCCCGGCGGGCGCCAGTGGGACCTTATAGGGCCACAGCGGGCGCTCGGTTGCGCTTTCTGGACCGCGGCAGAAGTGACCGAGCCCGGCGTCATCCACCAGGACGGCCTCCGCGCCTCCTACCCCATCGGCGAGCCGGACGACAGCGAGTCGCCTAGGCTCGTCAAGCTGGTGGAGGCGATGACCGCCGGCGGCCTGCACGCGCCGCTGCAGAAGGACATCCGCGGCCAGATATGGACCAAGATGATCAACAGCCTCTGCTGGAACCAGGCCGCCTTCCTGACCGAGGCGATCAACGGCGAATTCCAGACCGCGCCCGACGTGGTCGAGGTCGTCCGCCGCATGATGGTGGAGATGGAGGCGGTCGCAGAGGCGTTGGGCGCCGTCATCCCGGTACCGATGGAAAAGCGCATCACTATGACGGTCAACGCCACCGACCACACCATGAGCATGCTGCAAGATCTACAGCGTGGCCGGCCCATCGAAATTGACGTACTGGCCGACTCTGTCGCCGCCATGAGCCAAGCCGCCGGCGTGCCAACACCGACGGTGGATGCCCTGATCGCGCTGACCAAGCTGAAGGGCAAGATCAGGGGTGTTTATGGGGGTTAGCGTTCGCCCTCAAACCCATTCAGGAAACTGGTCAGGTTGGCACCCAACGCCTCCACATTATAGCCGCCTTCCTGCACCAGCACCGTTGGCAGGCCCAACCGGCTGATGGCCTCGCCGATGCGGCCAAAGCCTTCGGTGGTGATGGAAAGATAGCCGATGGGATCGTCCACAAAGCCGTCAAAGCCGGTGGAGACCAGCAGAGCTTCCGGTGCAAACCGGCGGATGGCGCTCAGGCCATCTTCCAGGGATGCCAGATAGTCCTCGTCGCCGGTGCCTTGGGCCTGGGGCAGGTTTAGATTGTAGCCAAGCCCCTCACCTTCGCCGCGCTCATGCGCGTAGCCCGCGAAGAACGGGAAATACTCCGCCGGGTCGCCGTGCAGCGAGACGAACATGCAATCCTTGCGACCGTAAAAGATGTGCTGGGTGCCGTTGCCGTGGTGCACATCAAAATCCAGGATGGCGACGCGGCCCAACTCCTGCAGCATCTCGGTAGCGGCGATGGCCACGTTGTTCAGATAGCAGAAGCCGCCAGCGGTATCGCCAAACGCGTGATGGCCCGGCGGACGGCACAGCGCGTAGGCCGCGTCCTCCCCGTCCAACACCGCACGCGCGGCAGACAACGCTGTATCGGCGGCAGCAACCGCGGCATCCCATGTGCCAGCGACGATGGGTGCGGAGTTGGTGGCCATATAATAGCCCGCCTGTCCCAGCACATCCGTCGGCCGGCCAGTCATGTGGCGGCCGGGATAGGCATTGGCCTGCACAGCCGGCGGCGGGTTCGGCAATTCCTGCCAGCGCTGCCAGGCGGTTTCCAGGAATTCCAGATAGCCAGGGTCATGGACAGCAGCGATGGGGCCGAGGCCGAACGGCTCCGGCGCTTCGATCTTGTGGCCGCCGTCGATCAGAGCCTGGCGCAGAGCCTCAGCCCGGCGCGCCACCTCCCAATGCGGGACGGATTGACCACGGCTGATGATCTCTGGCGGCTGATGGCCCAGATGGGCATCGGAATAAAACGCGCGCATATTTTGAATACTTTCGGTTACCAGCTTCGGTCGTCTTCGATCACTTCGCCACTTAACGAGCCGATCATGGTGCGAATTTCATCGCCAATCTCTTCGATCAGAACTTTGTCCGTCGCCCGCACGATCAGCTTCACGCCGTTGCCGCGGGGCGTGTTGTAGAAGGGATAGCTGCCAATGTCGCTAGCCGGGTATTTGTCCTGGATCGCGCTCAAACGTTCGGCCATATCGCCTTCCATGAGATGCGTGGTGATCCCGCGAGACTGCACGATGCTGCCGCGTTTGAGGTAAGGCTTTGCCGCCTCAAACATCGCATGGGCTATGCGCGGCACGCCGGCCAGCACGAACACATTCTCGATTTTCAGGCCCGGTGCAATCATCGCGTCATTGTTGACCAACTCAGCGCCTTCTGGCGCGAGCGTCATACGCTTGCGGCCTTCGGTAAACTCCTGGCCGCGCTGTTCATAGAATGCGGCAAGGCGGGCGTAAGCCTCCGGGTGGTAATCAACCTTGCGGTCGAACGCGACACCCATCGCCTCTGCCGTGATATCGTCATGCGTTGGGCCGATACCGCCAGTGGTGAACACATAGTCCCACCGCCTGCGCAGCACGTTCACCGCGTCGGCAATTTCCTGGTGAATATCCGGCACCACGCGAACCTCGCGTAATTGGATGCCGATTTCATTCAGGCCGCGAGCGATATAGGCGATATTCTCGTCCTGCACGCTGCCGGATAGAATTTCGTTGCCAATCACGGCAATAGCGGCGGTGACGACCTGGTCATCGGGGCTGGCAGCGGCGGCCATGGGCTATCCTTCGAGCTTTGCGAACGATAGGCATTATAGGCGTGTCTGCGGCCAACACCAGCGGTGCCAACTGCGACGCTGTTGGGGGTCGACAATATAACAATATCTTTATATAGTAATATTGTTCCTACGACCTCTTCTCAAAGGATTCAGCATGAGCATGGCCAATAAGCCAGCCATTTCCGAACTCATGGCGCAGCGCATTCTGGTGCTCGAAGGCGCGATGGGCACGATGATCCAGGCAGAGAAGCTGGACGAAGCCGGCTATCGCGGCCAACGGTTCGCTGATCACGGCTCTGATCTGCGCGGCAACAATGATCTGCTGAACCTGACCCAGCCCGAAATCATCGAGCGGATCCACGACATTTACCTGTCCGTCGGCTCCGACATCATTGAGTCCAACACCTTTAATGGCACAACCATCAGCCAGGCAGATTATAGCTGCGAGGCAGTCGTTGATGACATCAATCGTGAGGGCGCACGCATTGCCCGCCGCGCAGCGGACCGCTGGACCGAGAAAACGCCGGATAAGCCGCGCTATGTCTTTGGCAATCTGGGGCCGACCAACCGCACCTGCTCTATCTCGCCAGACGTCAACCGTCCGGGTTATCGCGCCGTCACCTACGACGAAATGCGCGAGACGTACCTGCAACAGGCCCGCGCACTGCATGAAGGTGGCGTCGATGGGATCTCTGTCGAGACCGTGTTCGACACGCTGAATTGCAAAGCCGCTCTGTTCGCGCTGGAAGAGTTGTTCGACGAAATCGGCCAACGCCTGCCAGTGATTGTCAGCGGCACTGTGACCGACCTGACCGGCCGCAATTTGTCGGGCCAGACAGTCACGGCATTTTGGTACGCGACCCGCCATTCTTCCCCGCTCGCCTTTGGCCTGAATTGTGGCTTTGGCGGTGAAGAGCTCCGCCCCTTTGTCGATGAATTGGCCCGCAATATCGACGTGCCGCTGGTCTGCTATCCTAACGCTGGGCTGCCGAACGAACTCGGCGGCTATGACGAAGCACCGTCCATGACCGCTGGCCTGATCCGGGAATGGGCCGAGAACGGCTGGGTCAACATCGTCGGCGGCTGCTGTGGCACGACGCCGGACCACATCAAAGCCATTGCCGATGCGGTTGAAGGCCTGGCCCCACGGGCCATCCCCGCAGACCGCCCCCGCCTGCGCCTCTCCGGGTTAGACCCGTTCGAGACAGCGGCATGAGTGATGGCATAGAGAGCGACGGTATAGAGAGCAAACCAATGCAACAGCAGCAAGCAACTTTCATCAATATCGGTGAGCGCACCAACGTCACCGGCTCCGCCCGCTTCAAAAAGCTGATCATGAGCGGCGACTATGATGCAGCGCTGACCGTGGCGCGCAGCCAGGTCGAAAACGGCGCGCAGATCATCGATATTAACATGGATGAAGGCCTGCTCGACTCGAAGGAGGCCATGGTCACCTTCCTCAACCTGATCGCTGCCGAGCCCGATATCGCCCGCGTGCCGATCATGATCGATAGCTCCAAATGGGAGGTGATCGAGGCCGGGCTGCGATGCGTCGCCGGCAAGGCTATCGTCAACTCTATCTCCATGAAGGAAGGCGAGGAAGCCTTTCTAACGCAGGCTCGCCTGATCCGCCGCTATGGCGCTGCCACCGTGGTGATGGCGTTCGATGAGAAGGGCCAGGCGGATACCGCCGAGCGCAAGATCGCCATCTGCACACGCGCCTACAAATTGTTGACTGAGGATGGATTCCCGCCAGAAGACATCATCTTCGACCCCAACGTTTTCGCCGTCGCCACCGGCATTGAAGAGCACGACAATTACGGCGTTGACTTCATCAACGCGACCCGCGTGATCAAGCAAACGCTGCCGCACGCCAAGATCTCCGGCGGTGTCTCCAACCTCTCCTTCAGCTTCCGCGGCAATGAGCCGGTGCGGGAGGCGATGCACTCGGTCTTCCTCTACCACGCCATTCAGGCGGGCATGGACATGGGCATTGTCAACGCCGGCCAGCTGGCAGTCTATGACGATATCCCGGCGGAACTGCGCGACCGGGTCGAGGACGTCATCCTGAATCGCACGCCCGAAGGCACCGAGCGTCTGCTGGAACTGGCAGAGCAATACCGAGGCCAGGGCGGCCAGGTACAGGTCAAAGACGAGTCCTGGCGCGAAGAGCCGGTGATCAAACGCATCGAGCACGCGCTGGTCCACGGCATCAACGCCTATATCGTCGAGGATACGGAAGAGGCGCGGCTTGAGGCTGCGAAGCCTTTGCATGTCATCGAAGGCCCGCTGATGGACGGCATGAACCGCGTCGGCGACCTGTTCGGCGCCGGCAAAATGTTCCTGCCGCAGGTGGTGAAATCCGCCCGCGTGATGAAGCAGGCTGTCGCCCACCTCATCCCCTTCATCGAGGCAGAAGCCGAGGCCAGCGGCGAGGCGCTGCAGAAAAAGGGCAAGATCCTGCTCGCCACCGTCAAAGGCGACGTACACGACATCGGCAAGAACATCGTCGGCGTTGTGTTGCAGTGTAACAATTATGACGTCATCGACCTGGGCGTGATGGTGCCGGCAGCGAAAATCCTCGACACCGCGATTAAGGAAGAGGTCGATCTGATCGGCCTCTCCGGCCTGATCACGCCGTCGCTGGATGAGATGGTAAACGTGGCTGAAGATATGCAGCGCCGCGGCTTCAAAACCCCGCTGCTGATCGGTGGTGCCACCACCTCAAAATTGCACACCGCCTTGCGCATCGAGCCGGCTTACAAGGGGCCTGTGATCCACGTACTGGATGCCTCCCGCGCTGTTGGCGTGGCCGGGCAGTTGCTATCGTCGGAGACCTATGGCGACTACACCAAAGGCGTCGCCGCTGAATACGAAGTGCTGCGCGAACGCCGCAAAGCTGGCCCCACCCATCAGGCGATGACCTTGAAGGCCGCCCGCGCCAACAAGGTGAAGATTGATTGGAGCGCCTACGCTCCGCCAGAGCCGACCTTCCTTGGCACAAAAACCTTCGTGCAATATCCGTTGAGCGAACTGGTGGAGCGGATTGACTGGACTCCATTCTTCCGCACCTGGGAATTGGCCGGCGTCTATCCGAAAATCATGGATGATCCGGTGGTCGGCGAACACGCCCGCAACCTGTTCAAAGACGCAGAGGCCATGCTGCGGCGCATCGTCGATGAAAAATGGCTGGAGGCGCGCGGCGTCATCGGTTTCTGGCCGGCGAACAGCGATGGTGCGGAAAGCGTCGTACTGCATGATCCAGAGCGCCTGAACGAACCATCAGCCTCGCTGACATTCCTTCGCCAGCAGGTGAACAAAAGTGAGGGCCGGGCGCACTTCTGCCTCGCCGACTTTGTGGCACCGCAGGACAGCGGCAAGACAGATTATATCGGTGGCTTTGCTGTAACGGCCGGGCATGGCATCGACCCGATCGTCGCCGAGTTCGAGAAGAACCATGACGATTACAACTCCATCCTGCTGAAGGCACTGGCCGACCGCCTCGCTGAAGCCTTCGCCGAGCGCATGCACGAGCGTGTGCGCCGAGAATTCTGGGCCTATGCGCCGGACGAGACGCTCGATAACACCGACCTGATCCGCGAGCGCTATCGCGGTATCCGCCCGGCTCCTGGCTACCCCGCCTGCCCCGACCACAGCCAGAAGCCAGACCTGTTCCGGCTGCTGAACGCCGAGGCGGAAACCGGTATCGAGTTAACGGAAAGCTATGCCATGATTCCCACCGCGGCGGTTAGTGGTTGGTATTTTGGCCACCCGGATGCCTCCTATTTCGGCGTTGGCCGAGTGGAGCGCGACCAGTTGCTCAGCTATGCCGAACGCACCGGCGTTTCCGAGGACATCGCCGCGCGCCGCCTGTCTCCGGTGCTCGCCGACGATGCCAGGCGCCCCGGCAAGGACGAGGCAAAGGCGGCCGCTTAGGCCCGTCTGGCACAGGCAATCATGTACAAACTCCTCAGCGCCACCCCCAGCCCCTACGCCCGCAAGGTGCGTATTGCTCTGGCAGAGAAGGGGGTTCCGTTCGAGCTTGTTACGGAAAACCCATGGAACGCCGGCGCTGCAACGCCCGGCTATAACCCGCTGGGCAAGCTGCCGGTCCTGATACTGGATGACGGTGGCACGGTTTATGAATCTGCCCATATCCTGGAATGGCTGGAGGCTCATCACCCCTCCCCTGCCCTGTATCCATCCGATCCGATGGAACGGCTGGCGGCCAGACGGCTGGAGGTGCTGTGCGATGGTGTTTGTGATGCCATCGTGCTTTGGCTGATGGAATCGCTACGGCAAGAGGCACAGCGCAGCCAACCATGGCGCGCGCGGCAGGCTAGCAAGATTGAAGGCGGATTGGCCGAGATGGCGCGTCTTGTACCGGCCAATACCGAATTTAGTGTTGGCGAAACGTTCGGTCTGGGCGATATCGCCGTTGGCACCATGCTGGGCTATCTGGACGGCCGTTATCCAGTGCTGGACTGGCGCCCGCTCTATCCCGAATTGTCAGACCGGTTCGACCGACTGCACCAACGCGCTTCGTTTCGCGACACGGTGCCTGTACCTCAAATCATGGAGGCCGGCGTCGTTTAGACGAATTGGTTTAAACGAGGCCATCGCCGCGCTCTATCGATGGTTCCGCCCAGGTGCCCTCATAATCCGGCTGTTGCGGTGGCGAGGCGGCGACGAAAGCCGGCAACACCTTACAGCGCTCAAATATCCCGGCAATTAGTGGGAACGGCGTCATGTCGACGTTAAAGCGGCTGATCCCCTTGCGCACCTGCGGCACCAGATGCAGATCGGCCCAGCCCGGCGTCTCGCTATAGCAGAACGGCCAGGGCTCATCACGCCGCCGCAATTCTTCCTCCAGCGTGTTGAACCCGATGTCGAACCAATGCCGCTGCCAACGGTCCACACCCTCCAGATCCACTTTCAGGTGCTGGTACAAAAACCGGCGGATGCGGATGACGTCGATCGCGTGCATCTCGCTGGTAATGTGCTGACTGAACGCCCGCGCCTGGCCACGGCGGATCGGGTCTGCCGGTAGTAGCGGCCGGTCTGGATAGGTCTCTTCCAGGTATTCCAGGATTGCGGTGGCCTGTGCAAACACCCGGCCATCCACATCCAGCGTCGGCATCAGCCCCTGCGGATTGACCGTGCGATAGGCCTCCATCCCAATGGCCCGCACAGAGACATACTCATAGTCGATCTCTTTAAGCGCCAGAGCGATACGCACGCGCTCGCCCGCAGAATTTACGAAGTTGGAATAGAGCTTTAGGGACATCGCGC
>Ga0055584_100004408_pt1 | contig 13845 bp, 15 predicted proteins | sample OSDHelmetaG_FD_58716 | JGI IMG/M metagenome (GOLD analysis project Ga0055584, IMG submission 58716) | Pelagic marine sediment microbial communities from the LTER site Helgoland, North Sea, for post-phytoplankton bloom and carbon turnover... | ecosystem: Environmental > Aquatic > Marine >... | reverse complement strand
GGAGAAGTGCGGCGGCCATATAAGTCGTGCATTCATGGAAAATACCGCGGGCCAAGAAGTTAATTTGTCAGTACCCCCCGGAAAGTTGCCGTTAAGCTAAACTAGTCGTGAAGGGCCACGTGTGACCCAAAACGGACGTAGGTATTCAAGCATCCTTTTTGGCGCGTAAGTGCTCGATTGGGTACGCTTAATCATCAACGAAAGTCTGGAATTTTCCGGCGCGGGAGTCGGACAAGAAGGGGGAGATCTGATGACAACCGTTGCAACACCGCACACCAGTCAGACCGGGCATCACCATTCCGAAAGCATACTCGTCAATGCGATTGACCGATGGATTTACGTGTTGATGGCCGTATTCTTTATCGTGATAACGCTGACGGGCTTTATTCCGGATTCATTCGCTAAGATAGCAGCCGTAGAGGCGGGAGAGAGACCAGCGTTCCCGCTCGTGCTACACCTTCACTCCATTCTTATGGGCTCGTTCTTGTTTTTGCTGTTCGCGCAATCGACCCTGGCCGCGACTGGAAAATTGGAATACCACCAGCGTTTGGGTGTTGCCGCTGTCGTACTTGCTCCAGCCATTGTGGTCGCGGGCTTCATACTTGTCCCGACGATGTACCATCAAATCTGGAATGGCATGCAGACGGCCTCGGCTGAAGCTCAGACGGGCATACAGGCGTTCTTGCGATTTTTTGACAACATCATGCTCATCCAAATACGGGTAGGCATTCTATTTCCGCTGTTCATTCTGATGGCCCTTATGGCCCGCAAGAGCGATTCGGGTCTTCACAAGCGGATGATGTTTCTGGCGGTTGCCATCGCCTTGCCCGCGGCATTCGACCGGATAACGTGGTTGCCGCATACGCTTCCGGAAAGCCCTCTCTCTCCGGATCTGTACACTCTGCTGGCCGTGGCGCCGATGTTCGTCTGGGATCTGGTGCGTACACAGTCTGTTCACAAGGCCTATAGGGTCTGGTTAGCGTTAATGGTGCCGTCGTCGATCCTGATCCATAGCCTTTGGGACACCGATTGGTGGCACGCGACGGCGCCGCGGCTCGTTGGCCTTTGATTAGGCAGCGGAGAGATCTGAAACTAACATCCACTGGCCGCTACTGGCCGCTACTGGCCGCTACTGGCCGAAAGGTGCCCCTCGATTTCCCTGCCTTTAATGATCTGAATGTCTGCTCATCACCCTAAAGCAGCCGTTTTTCGGCAACTCAATTGTTCCAGGCAAGAAGGCTTCGAGCGCAATGGCGTCAGGATCGAGATCGACAATGGTAAATCGGCAGACCGATCTGTATCTGCTAAGGGCGGGGAAGGAAGTGGCAAGCGCCGAGTATCACATACGCGGAAAGGATGGCTTCTCAGTAATAATGTGGGCTGGTGCAAGTCCAAAATGGATCCGGCTATTGATGATTTTCTAGGCTATCGATAGGCACTTGTGCGTATTATGTTTTGGTCGGCAAAAGCGGATAATTGAAAAAGGTTTGTGACTGTAGGATGGGGATTTAATGACTGACGGTAAAGCAGAGTCTAGCGGCAAAGCACCGCTCCGCGCGGTAGATGCGGCCAAAAAGAAGCAAGGTAACGCATCGGCAGCGCACGTATTTGGTGAGATGCGCCATAGCCCGGAAATGATTCGTGAGTTATTTCGAACGGGGCAATATCCGTACAAGAACAAAATTCGCAAATCTGTCTACGAGACGCATAAGGCAGACTTGCAGGTTGAACTCCTCAAAGTACAGAACTGGGTCAAGCAGACTGGTCAAAAAATTGTCGTCATTTGCGAAGGGCGAGACGCAGCGGGCAAGGGCGGCACGATCAAGCGCTATATGGAGCATCTGAATCCACGTGCAGCCCGCGTGGTTGCTTTAGAAAAACCGACCGAGCATGAGCTTGGGCAATGGTATTTCCAGCGTTACATCAAGCATCTACCGACAAAAGGCGAAATGGTCTTCTTTGATCGCTCCTGGTACAACCGCGCCGGCGTTGAGCGAGTCATGGGTTTTTGCAGTTCATTGGAATATCTGGAGTTTATGCGCCAGGTACCAGACCTTGAGCGCATGTTGGTTCGGTCGGGAATACAGATGTTTAAATACTGGTTCTCGGTAACTCACGAAGAGCAAGCGCGCCGCTTTCAGTCGCGCACAGGGGATCCGCTCAAACAGTGGAAGCTCAGCCCGATCGATGAGCAATCCCGTGACAAATGGGATGAGTACACAGAAGCGAAGGAGGCAATGTTCTTCTATACGGATACCGGTGATGCGCCATGGAACGTCATCAAGTCAGATGACAAGAAACGCGCGCGTTTGAATTGTATGCAGCACTTTCTCGCCAACCTGGACTACCCGGACAAGAACGAGCATGTCGTGCATGGTCCAGATCCGCTGATCGTCGGGACTCCGTCTCAGGTAATCGAAAAAGACCGCCACCTTTGGGGTTGATTGCATAACACCGTTGTATCGGCGCCGATGAGCAGGGATAATCGCCGCCGGTCCGCGTCGGCCTTTCCGCGACGGTCAGCCGTGAACTCCGCCAGGCCCGGAAGGGAGCAACGGTAGCGGTAACACCGGGTGCCGGGAAGTCGCTGGCGCGGACCACTTAGGAGGACTTGCTCCTCGCAGCCCTTGCGCTAAACTGGCGCATTCCCGTCCTCACAGGCATTGGCCTCAAAACCAACATATGAGCTATCTCGTTCTGGCGCGCAAGTGGCGGCCCAAAAACTTTTCCGACACGGTCGGACAAGAGCATGTGCTGCAGGCTCTGATGAATGCGCTGGAATCGGGGCGGCTGCACCATGCCTACCTGTTTGCCGGTACGCGAGGTGTTGGCAAGACGACAATTGCTCGTATCCTGGCCAAGGCGCTTAATTGTGAAAAGGGCGTGACGGCAGAGCCATGCGGTGAGTGCAGCGCTTGCCAGGAGATCGACGAAGGGCGATTTGTCGATCTTATTGAGGTTGATGCCGCCTCAAAGACCAAGGTCGACGATACTCGCGATTTGCTCGATAACGTCCAGTATGCGCCCGCACGGGGACGCTACAAGGTTTACCTGATCGACGAAGTACACATGTTGTCGAAGAGCTCCTTCAATGCTCTGTTGAAGACGCTTGAGGAGCCACCGCCGCACGTCAAGTTCCTGCTGGCGACGACAGACCCACAAAAACTCCCGGTCACAGTGTTGTCGCGTTGTCTGCAATTTAACCTGACGCGTTTGACGCCGCGGTTAATTCAGGGACGACTGGAGGAAATCTGTGTTGCTGAGGGAATCAAGGCGGAGGGCGCTGCGCTTGCCATGCTTGCCCGCGCCGCCGATGGCAGTTTGCGTGATGCTTTGAGCCTTCTCGATCAGGCAATAGCCTATTGCGGTGGTGCAGTTGCCGAGGCGCCCGTTGCAACAATGCTAGGTACGATAGACCGGAACCATGTTGCCAAATTGCTAGATCTGCTCGCCGCTGATGATGCGGCAGGCATCGTCGCTACGATGAAGGAGATTGATGAGCAATTTCCCGATTACACGCGTTTGCTTGAAGATTTGGCGCGCGCGCTGCAACAAATTGCTGTTTTTCAAGTTGTGGGCAACATTGATAGCGATGACGAAATGGATCCCGCCAGGCTGGAAGCGTTGGCGAGTGCAATATCTGCTGCCGATGTGCAGCTCTTCTACCAAATTGCGCTAGTGGGACGCAGGGACATACACCTTGCGCCGGATCCGAAAAGTGGTGCGGAAATGACGCTGCTACGGATGCTGGCGTTTCGGCCGGCACAACCCGCAGCTGCAGGTGCGGCGCCAGGGAAAGGCGGCGCTGGCGCAACACCGGGAAGCGCCAAGGTGCAAGCGGCGCCCGTGACGAAGAAAGTCGTCCAGGCAGAAAAGCCGGCACCAAAGGCTGCGATCCAGTGGCAGGAACCTGACTGGAAAGCACTGATTCCGCAGCTTGGACTGAGCGGTGCTGACCGGTTATTGGCCACGAGTTGTGCGCTTCTAAAGCGTGATCAGAATACGATTTTCTTTAGTCTTGACCCGGCATCCGAGTCATACCTGACGCGGCAACGAAAGGACTCATTGGCAAGCGCACTATCAGCGCAGTTCGGTGAAACGCTGAAAGTGGATATTAGTATAGGCAAGACCGAAGTTGAGTCGCCTATGCAGTCCGAATCGAGACAAGCCGATGAGCGATTAGCAGCCGAGCGCGAGAAACTCGAAGCAGATCCAAATGTAAAGGCGCTCAAAGACATGTTCGGTGCCGAGCTGAAAGCAGATTCCATAAAACTTAACAATCCGCCGCAAGGCGACTAGCCCAGGAGTTCGGAATGAAAGGTGGCATTGGCCAGCTAATGAAGCAGGCTCAGGAAATGCAGGCCAACATGAAAAAGGCCCAGGAAGAGATGGCGGCCTTGACCGTGACCGGTGAATCCGGGGCCGGCGCTGTTCGCATCGTAATGACTTGCCAGCATCAGGTGAAGTCGCTCGACATTGACGATTCAATGATCGGTGATGACAAGGAAATGCTTGAAGATCTGGTAGTTGCCGCCTTCAATGACGCCCTGCGCAAGGTTGAGTCGACGGTGCAGGAGAAATACTCGGGCATGGCCTCCGGTATGGGCCTGCCACCCGGACTCAAGCTGCCTTTCTGACGCGTACGCCGTATGTCGTATTCACCGTTACTTGTCCAGATGATCGATGCCTTGCGCTGTATGCCCGGTATTGGTCGAAAATCGGCACAGCGAATTGCATTTCATCTGCTGGAGCGAGATAGAGATGGCGCCCAGGGACTCTCATCAGCACTTGCCGAGGCGGTCGCCGGTATCGGGCATTGCAGTCGTTGTCGAATGTTCACCGAGCACGAGGTTTGTTCGATTTGTTCTGCGAATGGACGCGATGGCTCGCAATTGTGTGTGGTTGAGTCGCCCGCGGATGTCATGGCGATTGAAGACGCAACCGGGTATCGCGGATTATATTTCGTGCTGATGGGACATTTGTCGCCATTGGATGGTATCGGACCCGATGAATTGGGGCTCAGTGCACTCGAGGAGCGTCTCGCGGAAGGTATTGCGGTGGAGTTGATTATCGCTACGAACCCTACCGTCGAAGGTGACGCGACAGCGCATTATCTGTCGGATATGGCGTCGCGGCACAAGGTGCAGGCGTCGCGTATCGCGCATGGTGTTCCGTTGGGCGGTGAGCTCGAGTACGTCGATGGCGGGACGTTGTCGCATGCGTTCTATGGACGACGTGTCGTTGATTAGGAATTATCTATGAGCGAAAAAGATTGCCTGTTTTGCAAGATACTTAGTGGTGATATTCCTGCGGACATAATTTACGAATCAGATACTGCTATTGCGTTTCGCGATGTTAACCCTCAGGCGCCTACGCATGCCCTGGTAATACCGCGAAAGCACATCGCTACGATCAATTCGCTGCAGGTCGAAGATGAGAGCATCATTGGCAGTTTGTACCTTGCCGCTCAGGAGATTGCGCGGCAGGAAGGCATTGCAGATGACGGTTATCGGGCGGTGATGAATTGCAACTCGGCTGCGGGGCAAACGGTGTTCCACATTCACCTTCACGTTCTTGGCGGCAGGACGTTGACCTGGCCGCCAGGCTAGGTTCTTTTCCCCAGTTTTTCCGTAAGCGCCAATAAGCGACGGTAGGATTCATACCGCCGTGGACTAATCGCATCATTTGCGACTGCGTCCTTTACAGCACAGCCTGGTTCACGAAGATGGCGGCAATTGGCAAAGCGACAGTCTTGGCTTGCTGCTTCGATTTCACGAAAGCCGTGCATTACCTGGCTGGTTGATTCAAGTGCGGGTGCGTAGTCACGTACGCCCGGTGAGTCAATCACAGCGCCACCACAAGGTAAGGTCAGCATCATTGAATTGACAGTCGTGTGTCGCCCCTCACCAGTCTTGTTCGAGATCGCGGCAGTGCGTTGTTGCTCGCCGCCCATAAGGCGATTGATGATGCTCGACTTACCGACACCAGATTGGCCGACGATCAATGCGAGCCTTCCGGCAAGGATTTCCTGTACTGCATCTATGCCGACACCGGTCTTGGCGCTGCAGCGCAAGCTCGGATAGCCAATACGTTCGTAATCACCGAGCTCAACGTCAGACGTCTTGTCTCGTGTTACCAAATCAGTCTTGTTGAATATCACGACTGCTGGCACATTCATGCTTGCCGCTGCACTAAGGTATCTGTCGACGATGAACCAGTCAGGCTGTGGAGAGCCTGCAGCGACAACTATCAGCAAATCGACGTTGGCGGCGAGAATCTCGGCCTTACCGCGGAGGTTCGGCCGATCAAGGACATTATCGCGTTTACAGATTTCCGTAATTAGCCAATCCGTTTCGCCAGGAATCAGTTCGGCGAATACTCTGTCGCCGCACACGGGCCTGAGCAGCTTGCCTTTAATCCGGGCATCGACCTCCGTGCCATCGGCAAGCTGCAGTCGCATACGTCGACTGTAGGTGGCGATCACGAGGGCGGGAATTTGCGGCATGCAGGCGGATCTCAGAAGGAATGTCGTAGAGTATGCCGGTACGCCAGGAGCCTTGCACTCTCAGCCGAGGTAAACTAGCGGCAATTTGACGCTTGCAGAGCAGGAGCATGCATGAGTAATAACGAAAATGATCGCGCGGGCAACCTGATCTGGATCGATTTGGAAATGACCGGATTGAATACCGAAGCGGATACGATTATCGAAATCGCGACTATCGTTACCGATCGGCATCTGAATGAGCTGGCGGAAGGTCCCGTTCTCGCGATAGGGCAGCCGCAGACGATTATGCAAGGTATGGATAGCTGGAACACACGCCAGCACGGTGATTCCGGTCTGACGGAGCGTGTTCTAAAGAGCGATGTAACCGCCCGACAGGCGGAACTAAAGACGCTGGATTTCCTCTCCCGTTGGGTCGATGCTGGCGTCTCGCCAATGAGCGGCAACAGCATCTGTCAGGATCGGCGCTTTCTCGCCCGCGAGATGCCCGAGCTTGAGCGGTTTTTTCACTACCGCAATCTCGATGTGAGTACGTTAAAGATTCTCGCGCAGCAGTGGGCGCCGGACGTTGCTGCCGGGTTTTCCAAGGAATCTGCGCATCGTGCGCTCTCTGATATTCGTGATTCGATCGCCGAGCTGGCCTGGTACCGGGATCAATTATTGGATCAATCGCGTTTACGAACGCGAGAATGAGTGGCAAGCCGACTGCGCCTGCGGCAGAGCGTAATAGAGAATCGATACTCGGAGTCATGCGCTATGAGCTCAGTGATCTGAGCTCAATTCTTGAGATTGGCTCGGGCACAGGACAACACGCGGTCTATTTTGCGAGGCAGCTTGCGCACCTGACGTGGCAGACAAGCGATGTGGCGGAAAACCACGCTGTGATTCGGGCGTGGCTGCGCGATGCTGACCTGCCGAATACTGCGGGGCCCTTGCATCTTGACGTCTTGAACGCTACGCCGGCGACGGGCTTTGACGGCGTATTTTCGGCGAATACGGCGCATATCATGAGCTTTGCGGCGGTAGAGAAAATGTTTGCCCTGGTCAGTCGGATGCTGCCGCAGGACGGAGTATTCATGCTTTATGGACCCTTCCGCCAAAACGGCGAGTTCAATGCTAACAGCAATGCCGAGTTTCATCGGTCGTTGCGGCATCGCAACCCGGAGATGGGAATCCGCCATCTGGAAGAACTTGATGCTCTGGCGCGAGCGGGCCAAATGCGGCGACGACGTCTTTACGCCATGCCTGCGAATAATCATATTGCGGTATGGATAAAAGATGATGTGGAGGACAGGCAATGACAATACATAAAGGGGGTTGCCATTGCGGCAAGGTGCGTTTTGAAGTCGAGGCGCCAACCGAGATCGAAGTAGGGGAGTGCAACTGCAGCATCTGCCGGATGAGTGGCTACCTGCATTTGACCGTAATGTCAGAAAACTTTCGCGTAACCCGCGGTCAGGACGATATTCAGACGTATACTTTCAACACCGGAGTGGCTCAGCATTACTTTTGTCGTCACTACGGTATAAAGTCGTTCTACGTGCCGCGTTCCCACCCCGATGGCTTCAGCGTCAATGTGCACTGTCTGGACCCTGGGACCGTGAGCTCAATTCAGGTAACGCCATTCGATGGTGTACACTGGGAACAGAATATTCATAAAATGTCGCCTTTAAGCGACTGATTTAACTCATTTTGTGTGGCGCTAACGGCCACCATCAATTATAGTTGCCGCATTCAGTTTCAGACCTTGAAAAATGACCATTAAATCCAGAATCTTGGCGCTATTCCTGCTTACCATTGTCCCGGCCAGTTTCGCTGCTGCCGAAGCGACCTGGGTCAGTGACCAGTTCGAGGTAATGCTTCGAACCGGCCCCAGCACCAGCAATGCAATCGAGCGAATGCTGACAAGTGGCACAGCGCTGGAGGTTATCGAACGTGATGCGGAATCCGGCTATTCGAAAGTTCGTACCGCTGCAGGCACTGAGGGTTGGGTCCTAACGCGCTATTTGATGAACGAGCCGAGCGCGCGCGAACAGCTGACACAACTGACGAGTAGCCTGAGCAACGCGAATGCGCAGGGATCTACGTTGGCGTCACAGCTTGATGGCGTAAAAGGTGAATACGACGCAGCCGCACGCCAGATAGCGTCCCTGGAGAAGGACAAGCAGCGGCTTGAACAAGAGTTGGCCGAAATCAAACGTACCGCGGCGAATGTTTTATCGATTAACAGCCAGAATAAAGACCTGCGCGAGCAGTTGGCGAGCGCCGAGATTGAGGCGGCGACACTCGAACAGCAGAACCGCGAGTTGACAGGGCAGTCGACCCGGTATTGGTTTATGACCGGTGCGATTGTATTGATCGTCGGAATGGTGCTCGGCATCTGGCTACCGCGAATACGCTGGCAACGACGCTCCAGATACGACCGTTTCTAAACCGATTCTCCCGCGAGAAATAGCCAGGTCTCGATAACGCTATCCGGGTTCAGGGACATGCTTTCAATGCCCTGATCAAGCAACCAGCGGGCCAGATCAGGATGGTCTGACGGTCCCTGGCCACAAATGCCGACATACTTTCCTTGCTTCTTGCATGCCTTGATTGTCATTGCGAGCAACGCTTTTACGGCATCATCGCGTTCGTCAAATATGTCGGCGACGAGCGCTGAATCCCGATCGAGACCCAAGGTGAGCTGGGTCATATCATTCGAGCCGATCGACATACCGTCGAACATCTCCAGATACTGATCAGCCAAGAGGGCGTTTGTCGGTAGCTCGGACATCATGATCACTTTCAAATCGTCCTTGCCACGCTGCAGTCCATTTTCTGCCATCAGGTTGATAACGTCTCTGGCTTGTTTGACCGTGCGCACGAAAGGGATCATGACCTGTACGTTGCGCAGGCCCATGTCATTGCGAACTTTGCGAATGGCTGCGCATTCAAGTTCGAAGCAGGGTTTGAAGCTCTCGGCCACGTAGCGGCCGGCGCCCCGAAATCCGATCATTGGGTTTTCTTCATCTGGCTCGTAGCGTTCGCCACCGATGAGATTCGCATATTCGTTCGACTTAAAATCCGACATGCGAACGATAACCGGCTGCGTATGAAATGCTGCGGCGATGGAGCTGACGCCTTCAGCCAGTTTATCGATATAGAATTGAACTGGATCATCGTATCCGGCCATTTGCTCATCGATAGCGTTGCGAGTGCTTTTATCGAGCTTGTCGTATTCGAGCAGCGCCTGTGGATGCACACCAATCATCCGGTTGATGATGAACTCCAGGCGTGCGAGTCCTACGCCATGATTTGGGATGTTGGCGAAATCGAAGGCTCTGTCGGGATTACCGACGTTCATCATCAGTTTCACCGGAATGTCCGGAAGTGAGTCCAGTTCGATCTGCGTCTGTTCGAAGTCGAGCCTGCCTTCGTAGACGTAACCTTCATCGCCTTCGGCGCAACTCACCGTGACATCTTGCCCGTCAACGATGACTTCCGTGGCGTCGCCACAGCCAACTACGGCGGGTATTCCAAGTTCGCGCGCAATGATTGCAGCATGACAGGTGCGGCCACCGCGGTTCGTAACGATGGCAGACGCGCGTTTCATCACTGGCTCCCAATCCGGGTCCGTCATATCGGAGACGAGAACGTCTCCGGCCTGCACACGGCCCATTTCGCTGACATCTTTGATTATTCTGGCCGTGCCGACACCAATCTTGTGACCAATACTCCGCCCAGTGATGACGACGTTTGACTTGTCCTTGAGCGTGAAACGTTGAATGATGCGTCCGCTGCGACTTTGCACTGTCTCCGGGCGGGCTTGCAGGATATAAAGCTTGCCGTCATTACCGTCCTTGCCCCACTCAATATCCATCGGCCGCTGATAGTGTTTTTCGATGGTTACGGCCATCCGTGCGAGCTCAATGACGTCTTCGTCCGTAAGGCAAAAGGTCGAGCTCTCATTTTCATCGACATCGACAGTCTCCACGGTCTTGCCCGGAGTCGTGTCGTTGCTGTAGATCATTTTGATCGCCTTGCTGCCGATATTCTTCCTGAGAATCGGGAAGTGGCCTGTTTCCAGGGCCGGCTTGAAGACGTAAAACTCATCGGGATTGACCGCGCCTTGAACGACCGTCTCTCCAAGGCCATAAGACCCGGTAATGAATACGGCATCGCGAAAACCGGTTTCGGTGTCCAGCGTAAAAATCACACCGGCCGAACCAACATCACTGCGAACCATTGTCTGAACGCCAACCGAGAGCGCGACCAGTCCATGATCGAAACCCTGGTGTACCCGATATGCGATAGCTCGGTCGTTGTACAAGGACGCAAATACCTGGTGCAACGCCTCAATAAGATTGTCTATGCCCCGTACATTAAGAAAAGTCTCCTGTTGACCGGCGAAAGAGGCGTCCGGGAGATCTTCAGCGGTCGCCGATGAGCGCACCGCTACAGCGATATCCTTGCCGCCGGACATTTCGTCCCATGCGGCCTGAATATCATCACGTAATTTTTGCGGCAGCGGGGTCTCGAGAATCCAGCCACGGATTGACTTGCCGGCCCTGGACAGCGCTCCGATATCGTCAACATCGAGGTCGCTGAGAGCCGCAGATATTCGCTCATCAAGAGAATCGGCGCTCAGGAACGCCCTATAAGCCGCCGATGTTGTCGCAAACCCCCCGGGCACGCTTACACCGAGATTGCTGAGATTGGAGATCATCTCCCCAAGTGAGGCATTCTTGCCGCCGACAATTTCCACATCGTTCATGCCAAGCTCATCGAGCTTGATGACATAAGGCTCCAATTCTAGCTCCCTTGTGTTCCCTTGCAGGAAATGGACAATCGACTAAATGTACGGGCAGGGCGGCAATGTTCATTGCTGTTGCAATCTTGGAATCTTATTTATGAATGAACGCACCGTTTTCTTTCTCTCGGATCAAACCGGAGTTACTGCGGAAACGCTGGGCCACAGCCTGATTACGCAATTTGATAGCCAGAAGTTTCCCCAAGTGACTTTGCCATTTATAGATTCCGATGACAAGGCGTGGGAGGCCGTACAAAAAATCAATGAATCCGGTGCTGAGGATACGCATCGACCGATCGTTTTTTCGACCTTGGTACAACCCGAATTTCGCAAAATCGTCAAAGAGGCCAAAGGGCTGCACCTGGATATCTTCGATGTATTTCTAGAGCCGCTGGAGAAGGAACTTGGTCAGGCGCCTGCCCATGAATCGGGGCGCGCGCATGGAATGAGCGATATCAATGCCTATATGAAGCGCATTGAGGCGACCAATTTCGCGTTGGCGAATGACGATGGCGGCAGCAGTCGTAATTACGAAGTAGCCGATGTCATTTTGCTGGGTGTTTCCCGGTCGGGTAAAACCCCAACCTGTCTGTACCTGGCGCTGCAATACGGCGTATATGCGGCGAATTACCCGCTTACAGAAGAAGACTTTGAAGCGGGTAAGCTGCCGGGCTTCTTGCGTGACCACAGCAGGAAGATATTTGGTTTGACTATTGCGCCAGAACGACTGCAACAGATTCGCAAAGAACGTCGCCCAATGGGGAGTTATTCATCGGCGCAGCAGGTTCGCTATGAGCTTCGGGAATCGGAAAAGATCTTCAAGAAATACGGTATTCCCTTTGTAGATACAACCGAGTTCTCCATCGAGGAAATATCGAGTCGAATACTCGATAGTACTGGCGTCGAACGTCGAGTGCGACCCTGATTTCCGACTTTTGTGACGCGCATCTGAATCTGAAAATGCAAGCCTTTTGTACCTTTTGCGCTGTGCTATATTGGCTGTATGTTGCTCGATCATCAAATCGTCCCACAAACAATTGTCAGACCAAAAAGCTTCGTTGGTTTGATGGCGATGTACGAGAGCAATTACATTCGACTTCTGCATTTAATTCCGGACCTTGAGAAGCTCGATGGCTGTTTTCGTTCGCGAGTAGCGGGCGACTGTGAGCTGCACGTTGAAATACTTGAGCTAAGTCGATACACCGTGACGTTATCGCTGACGTATTTCTTTGAGACTGAAGACGGTCGTGTTGCAGACCCGGACATGACGGTTCGCGCTTACCTCGACGGTCATCTTGCCGAAGCAATGAACTTGCGTGACCGGCACAGGCACAGCGAATTACGGCGACTAGCACGATTGCATCGAGGTGAACTTGATGCGCGTTGGCAGCGAAACGTCGTCCTCAACAAGTGGTTGGAATACCTCAGCGACCAGGGCCATCTCATCCTCGACCGCTAACCCACTTTTTCAAAAGTGTCGATTCAATCAGCGTTTCTCGCACTGCCAATTGTCATCATTGGCGGGTAATTGATTGTTGCGGGCGCGCTGGTGCGCTCGTGATTATGTAAAGCGAGAAATCATTGAGCAGCCTGACCGCCATTTTTGGAAGTTCGGATGAGAAACCTGTAGAGGAGAGCGAAAAGCTCTTACAGCTCTATTGGAATCGGGCCGAGTTGAAGAAGGAATTTGCAGGGCTGCGTGATGAGGAATACCGCCTCAAGGACCTGGTCAAGCAAAAAGACGGTGCCGTGGCGAGAGTTCAGCAGAAACTGGACCATCTTGAACGGCTGTTGTACGACCCGGATTGGGTCTACAACGTGATTATCTATTATCAGTTGCGCAACCTTAACCTGAGATGCCAAAGCAAGATCGAGAAGTTCGCTGAGCAGATCAAACAACAGCGAGAACAGCGGCAGCATGGTCAAGTACTGAATGACTGGAATGCGCAAAGTTCAAGGGAAGCTGCAGGCGTAGATGCGCAGATTGGCGAACAACGACTGCAGGTACAATTGCTCGAGGATAAATTGCAGGCAGAACGACACCGCCTGGCAACGATGAGTCGCTGCATGCGGGTCCTTCGCGGACGTTCAGTGACGGCAAACCTTGATGCCCTGGCGAATGCGGTCGAGGTGGCGCAGCGTCAGGAAGAAGCGCTATTGATGCAATATGATGGGTTGCTGAGTCGTCTACCACCAGATACTGAAGGTCTTGATGTAGCGACGAAGCGATTGATAAATTTCATGATTCTGGCGTATGCCCAACATCTCTTTTTACACTTTGGTAAGGGCGGGCTTGCGGGTTTGGCCAAGGAATCTGGCGACAAGAGCGTTGGGGCTATTAATTATGGCGACAAGGATGACTGCGACCAGATCATCGCACGTATTCGCAAACGTACTGAATCGCTCGAGAAGGCCACTGACTTGGCGGACGTATTGCGGCAACGTGCCAAATTGATCGCGGCGCAGGCGGAATTTCGCCATGATAGTGACGCGGTACCGGTGTCAGCTACGGTAGCAACAGTATTTAGGATCAGTGAGGCAGGCATCATCA
>Ga0055584_100004407_pt1 | contig 13846 bp, 10 predicted proteins | sample OSDHelmetaG_FD_58716 | JGI IMG/M metagenome (GOLD analysis project Ga0055584, IMG submission 58716) | Pelagic marine sediment microbial communities from the LTER site Helgoland, North Sea, for post-phytoplankton bloom and carbon turnover... | ecosystem: Environmental > Aquatic > Marine >... | reverse complement strand
AATAACTATGATTTTGACGGTTACTGGAACGATTTGATTGGATCGATACGTACATCAGCATGGTGGCATGAAAGTGAACCTTTGGATGAACGTGAACGTAAATTATGGCAGGCTCGTGCAATTCTGGTCGACTTATTTCTGTTTGCTGATAGTGATTTTGCTTTCAATTCAAACTATCTGAAATTACGTGATAAAAAACAGAATAATGGTGTTACTAGCTACAAGTCTACACGCAGTGTGCGAGTTAAGTTAACCGCTGAGCAGCTTGTGGACCAAGCACTATTAGCTGAGGGAGTACCTGATTATATTAAAAATAAGCGCGATACAATTGTGAGTGAAGTTAAAAAGGGTAAAAATGTAGAACACGTAATTAAATTATTGGGATCAATATTTGGTTAAAACTAAATTATGAGCCCCATAAATTATTGTCATTTTCAGTTTATTGTACGAGTGTCAATTTTGTAGGGCTTTTTTCTTCCATAGGTTCTACATTAAGCGTATCTAATTTGAATTGATTATTTTTAAAACGGTCAAATTGAACTTGTCTAATCCCCATTTTCTGACATAAACGATTGAATACTTGATAATCTTCTTTGGTAAATGTTTCCTCTTCTCGTGTCAGCAAACCATCAATATAGGCTTTATCACCGTTAAAACAAAAATTTGCTATGGCACTATAGGGCTTACCATAACTGTTAACTTTTATAGCCCGTATTGATTTAACTTCAAATATCCAATTGTCTATTTCTATAAAACGAGAAGTTGTATCTGTCATTATTGTTTCCTAATAAAAAAACCGGTTGATTTAGAGTAAACTCTGAACAACCGGCACTACTCTAGAAAATTAGGTCTATGTTAATTAATAACTAGTTCTAATTTTACGAATTATTTACTTGGTAATATACGAAGTAAATTCATCTCTACTGATGGTTGCGTCACTATTCATATCTATTTCTGTAAAAGCAGCATGCAAATGTGAATTTCCTTCTGCCTCTACAAGGCTAAGTGAGTTGTTTTTATCTAAATCAAGTTCTTCAAATTTAATCATTGTTGATAAAGATGCAGATTTTTCAATTTCAGCAGTACTTTCAGGTGATATAAATGTTTTAGTCTCCATATTGCTAGGCGCTTTTGGTGATACAGGTGCTGCTATAGTAGGAGTGTTTTCTACGATAATCTCTTCCGCTATAGCATCTTTTGCGCTAACAAGAGAGGAACCCAGGGCTATTGTAACAACTGTTAATGTTACTTTTATTAAGCTTATATTTTTCATTTCTCTTCCTTTAAGTTAAAAATAATAAAGTCTGTTTATTCGTATTTGACATTCAAAAGCATAAGATGTGCCAATACTTTAACTTATTGTTTTATATGGGTAAGATAATAAATACCGTTGTTTTTATTTATATTGTGTCCCTTCTTAGAGACACATATATTTCGCGATAAAATTTAATCGTCAGAATTTATAGCCATAAAAGAATTAATACATTAAAAATCAATCAGTAATGTTTTTTTTTGCTAAAAGTGTATGCTGTTGCTAATCGACGACACCCTTGTGTTTGCAACCGATATCTATTAGTAATGACGTAGTTCATTAGTTTACATTATGAAAATTTTAGGATTTGAACCAAAAGTGAAAGTAAATAAACCAAATAGCATTCTATTTCACAATAGTATTTTTACTATTGGCGCTTTATCTATCAAAAAATTAACCTTGTTTGGTTTTATGCTAGTTGCCTTACCCTTAGTACTTGCGCTCATTTATAGCACCACACAAGTTAATTTAATGTCTAAGCAATCGGCACAGGCAATATTTTCAGTAGTTGCGTTAACAAAAGCTAATCGTGAATTAAATGAAAATAAATTGAAATTAGAGCGGTATGCTAGTCAATATATAGTGTTAAAAGATAAAGAGCTTAAAAATGATTACTTAATGCAGGAATTGGAAGCTTTAACATTAATTAACAATAATTTTTTAAGTTATGATGATGAGCAGTTGAGATTACTTTGTCAGGAATTTTTAGTAATTATTACAACAGTTAACCATGTTATTAATAGTGACTCTATCGATGAAAGCACCTTAGAAACGTTACAGAATCAATTTTTTGTCTTAACTGAGTTAAGTCAAAAAATACATTTGCGCAGTGATGAGTTAATTGACGTGCAAGCGAACAAAGTGGATATAACAGCGAAACAAATTAGTGACACGATGCTAATGAGTTTACTCATTATACCGTTAACGTTAATCATCGCAGGGATATTTATATTTTTAATTACCACACCATTGAAATTATTAATTGCTAAAATACAAACTTTAGAGAAGGGTGATTTTGATAATGAGATTAAGTTAATCGGTTCACCTGAAATCAGAGAGATTGCTGATGCACTTGAAATTATGCGATTACGGCTACATGCATTAGAATTACAAAAATCGAGTTTTATTCGCCATATATCACATGAACTTAAAACACCACTGGCCGCTATAAGAGAAGGAACAGAGCTTTTATATGATAATAGTGTGGGTAAACTAAATGATGAACAACAAGAGATTTGCTGCATTATTAAAGAAAGTGTAAAGAGACTACAACGACTCATTGAAGATTTACTCAACTTTAATATTGTTTTAGATTCAACTAGTTTACAAGACAGTGAAAAAGTTCTTCTGAAACCATTAATTGAAAATGTTGTATCGGATCATAAATTAGAGATAAAACGAAAAAAACTTGTTGTTATGCAATCGTTTGACGACGTCGTTGTTTTTAGTAATGCTAAACAGTTAAAAGTAATATTAGATAATATATTATCAAACGCCATTAAATATTCTTCAGATAGTGGCACAATTAGTATTCATGCGGAATTGAAAAACAAGCAACTAGAGCTTTCTATAGTAGATAGTGGACCAGGCATTGAACTTGATATTAAAGAGAAAGTTTTTGATGCTTTCTATCAAGGTACTGCACCTGAGAATAGTCAAATTAAGGGGAGTGGGCTAGGTTTGACTATTGTTAAGGAGCTTTTGATGCGCCTTAATGCCGACATCACTATTCAAAGTAAACAGGTTAATAATAAAGGAACAAGTGTTCAAATAATATTACCCAGAGCTCAACGGGTCGGAGAGAAGTAGTGATACAAGCAAGCATTAAGTTATCTTTTACCTTTTATACAATAATAGATAGAGTTACAAAATTAAGTAACGTTTTATTAATTTCTTCATTGTTGTTTATTTTGAGTGGCTGTCAATTATTAACTGATTCAAATAAAGTTACTGTTGATTATAGTCATTACTATTTATGGATAAAAAGCTTAAGTGATGAAGAGTTAGGGCAAGAAATCATTCAGCAAAAAAATAATAAGCAATCTGGCACTATTCAAGCTGATGTTCAATTAATCATGTTATACAGTTTGCCAAATTCATCTATGCACAATCCTTATACAGCCAAAACTATGTTAAACCGTTACTCATTAGCACCCGACGTTGAAACTACTTTTAGTGCAACCGACTTAGCCTTTGTTGTAATGTTAAAAGATCAGCTCAATCAGCAATTACTCTTATTAGAGAAAATTAACAATTTCAAAGGTGTCTATTTACAAGCTAAAAATATTAATTCAGTGCAACAATTAAAAATAAACCAACTCAATCAGCAAATTATACAGCTTAAAAAAATTGAAAGAACTCTAAGTAAGCGTGGACAGTAACAATAAATGACAGACAAAAATAAGAAATCAAATAAAAAAGTATTAATCGTTGATGACGATCCTAATTTGTTACGTTTACTTAGTATTCGCCTTTCTGCAGCAGGTTATAACGTAGAACCCGCTGCTAGCGCTAAGATAGCATTAGGTATATTAAAAAGTTTTCAGCCTCACATGGTTATCAGTGATTTACGTATGGAGGGTATGGATGGAATGGCATTGTTTGAAGAAATTAGAAAACAATATCCGCATATGCCTGTGGTTATTATGACTGCCCATGGCACTATTCCTGATGCTATAAGCGCAACTAAACAAGGCGTATTTAGTTTTTTAACAAAACCCTTTGAAAGCCAAGAGTTATTAGAAACGGTACAAAAAGCAATAGAACTTCAACCTGTAATTACTCAAAACAATCCTAAAGCGTCTTCTTGGCGTGCTGAGATAATTAGCCGAAGTGCAATAATGGAGTCACTTTTACAACAAACTAATCAAGTTGCACAAAGTGATTTTAGTTTGTTAATTCACAGTGCTAGTGGGACAGGTAAAGAGTTACTAGCAAAAGCAATTCATCAAGCAAGTAATCGTCATAACAAACCATTTACCGCAATCAATTGCGCAGCAATTCCTGAACAGTTATTGGAATCAGAGTTATTTGGACATGCTAAAGGCGCTTTTACTGGGGCAGGTAGTAATCATGTAGGATTATTTCAGGCGACTAATGGGGGAACTTTATTTTTAGATGAAATTGGTGATATGCCCATGAGTTTTCAAGTTAAGTTATTAAGGGCATTGCAAGAAAAGGAAATTCGACCTGTTGGCAGTACTCAGTCAATTAAAATTGACGTACGTATTATCTCCGCTACTCATAAAAATTTACAGCAAGCTATCATTGATAAAACCTTTAGAGAAGATTTATATTATCGACTTAATGTAGTTGAATTAGAATTACCTCCACTTTCACAAAGGCGTGAAGACATTCCTTTATTGGCGCAACATTTTTTGTATCATGTCGATATGAAGTCAAATAATAAAGTTAAAGGGTTCTCAGCTGAAGCGATGGAGTTATTAATTAGTGCTCCTTGGCCTGGAAATATTCGTCAACTACAAAATGTAGTTGAACAAAGTGTTGCTTTATCAACAGGGTCATTAATTCATGCTGCTTTGGTAAGAAGCGCATTACGTGACAAAACATCTCAATTACCTTCATTTCAAGAAGCTAAAGATAAATTTGAGCGTGATTATTTAGCTAACTTATTGAAAATCACTGCGGGAAATGTCACTCAGGCCGCGAGAATTGCACAGCGAAATAGAACTGAATTTTATAAACTATTGAATAGACATCACCTTAATGCTGAAGCATTTAGAGAGTAATTATCATCGAAGCATGTTTTAATTTTATTTATTATAACGAGTTAATCGCCATAAAACGCCAAGTGACTTGTAGTATTACCGTGTTACCCAATTACGTTAAGTTTATGTTGTAATATTTATAGAAACTTGGTTCAAGCTAAGTAAAGCAATTATAAATATATTTAGTTTGTACTTTTTACGTAAATGCAATGAGGAAAAAATATGTCTAAAATACTTATGATTACAGGTGACTTTGTCGAAGACTATGAAAACATGGTGCCTTTTCAGGCACTTTTAGCAATGGGGCATGAGGTTGATGCCGTCTGTCCAGATAAAAAATCTGGAGACACCATTGCCACTTCTATACATGACTTTGAAGGTGATCAAACTTATACTGAAAAACGTGGTCATAATTTTACACTTAATGCTTCTTTTGCGGATATTAATGTAGCTGATTACGATGCATTGTATTTACCTGGCGGTCGTGCTCCTGAATATTTACGCTTAAATAGTGCAGTGATTGAAATGGTTCAACACTTTGCAAACAGTGGTAAGCCCATCGCATCTATTTGCCATGGTCCACAATTACTGACTGCTGCAAAGGTAATCAAAGGTAAAAAAGTATCGGCTTATCCTGCGTGCCAACCTGAAGTAGAAATGGCGGGTGCAGAGTACATCGATTTACCCATGGATGGTGCTATCACGGATGGTCAATTAGTAACAGCCCCAGCATGGCCAGCTCATCCTGCTATGTTGATGCAGTTTGTGGCATTGTTCAATATTGAGAGATAATCATGTGCCAACTTTTTATTAATGCCGACAGTAATTTATGGACTTCTAGAACTAAATCATTACGAATTCAAGGTGTTGTTACCTCCATTCGTTTAGAAGTTTTTTTTTGGGATATACTAGAAGAGTTGTCATTTCGTGATCAAATGACGGTAAATCAAGCAATCACAAAACTGTACCTTGAGTTTCTCGATGCAGATCACGATATTGGCAATTTTACTTCTTTTTTACGTGTGTGTTGTTCTCGTTATTTGTCACTGATAGCTGACGGTGATTTATTACGTGAAAATAAATTACCTTTAGGTGATGTTGATGCACAACAGATCATTGAAAAAGAGAGTTTACGTAATAAACAGCGAAAAACTCTGTTTAATTATTCTCCTGATAAAACGTCAATTAATTAGGTTTACTTAATGCTTATACATAAACTGAAAAATCATGACAAGATAGATTCAACATCAAAATCATCTAACTGAGCCACATCTGCAAACTTAATGATATAGTCTTCATAAACTTTAGAGCGTACAAAAATAGCAAATAGATCCGAATCTAGATGATGGTTTTTGGTCATATTTCTCATAATCTTTAAGCACTCACTTACCGGTTTAGCACTTTTATAGGGGCGATCAGAAGCAGATAGCGCCTCAAATATGTCTGCAATTGCCATTAGTCTCGCAGGCACTGACATTTGCTCTTTCACTAAGCCCTTAGGATAGCCTTTTCCATCCATTGTTTCATGGTGCCCTAAAGCATATTCCGTAACTTTAGATAAATGTTTAGGGAATGGCAGCGCTTCGAGGATATCTGAAGTAACATTCATATGTTTTTGTATTATAATCCGTTCTTCGTTATTTAATGTGCCACGTTTTATACTTAAATTCACAATTTCATCATCAGATAATAAGTTTTGGATTTTATTATCAATAGAAATTTTATAACGTGACGCAATAGAAATAATATTACTCTCTTGTTCGTCAGTTAAAAACTCCCCACCAATGTTAATTCTTTGAAGAAAGGCTCGGTCGAGTTTTAATTGAGTTTGTGCGACTTCTCTTTGCCGTTCTAATTGCTTAACTTTTACCTCATTTTTAGCTTTTAAAGCGGTAATAATTTTATCCTGTACGATAATATCAATATCTCTACTGGCGACTTCTAATTTGGCTAATACATAATTTATTCGATCAAATATTGTTTCTAACTTACGAGATTTTTCAATAACATGATCTGGCGTAGCTATTTTACCGCAATCATGTAGCCAACCGGCAATATTAAGCTGATGCCTTTCTTCTGATGACATTTTAAAGGAGGCTAATGGCCCTTGATCGTAGTTATGAACCGCATCTGCAATCATTAAAGTTAATTCAGGAACTCGTTTACAATGACCGCCAGTGTGGGGAGATTTAGCATCAATAGCAGCAGCAATTGTTTTTGCAAATGACTCAAACAATTGTTCCATATTGGTAATTAATGCTTTGTTTGTTAACGCAATTGCACCTAAAGAGGCAAAGGACAAAATTTGCTTTTCTACTTGCTCAGAAAAAGTAACAATTTTCTCACCTTCTATGGCATTAATTAATTGTATTACACCAATAATATCATTTGTATGATCTTTAAGCGGAAATGTCAGCATAGATTTAGTACGGTAACCAGTTGTACTGTCCATTTTTCTAGCGGCACTAAAATCGTAAGGTAGCGCGGAATAAACATCACTTATATTGATGACTTCGCCCGAATTAGCTGCATGAGCAACAATTGCTGAGCAATTTGGCTTGCCGTCAATGCACAAAGGTATACCCGGAAAAGTAATTGCTGTATCTGAACTCCCTCCTAGGTGTAGCCCCATGCTTTTGTTGTAAATAGTTCTAAACTCTAGTTCATGATTTTTAGTGACTAAATAAATCGATCCTGCATCAGCACTTGATACTTCGATGGCGGCGAAGAGTATTTTTTCCATTAAAATATCAATGTTGCTTTCTTTGCTAATTTCAATACTAATGTTTAACAAATGTTCAAAAGCGGCTTGTTGTGATGATTTATTATTCATAGTTATTTACTTTCATGGCTGTAAACACCATCCCAATTATTTAAATCGATTTTATCGTCTACGTTTGCAATGCGCTCTAAGTATATATCATAAACTTTAGTAGATAGATTAGCACTTTGTTTTAATTGTAAGAAGAGCGCTTGTGAGGTGCTCCAGTCACCAGATAAATAACTGTCAATTGCTTGATGATGTAAGTCGATATCTGCAAAAATATTTTTATTCAAATCCGAACTAAATCCAATGGGTTCGTAAATTTCCACGGCTAAGTTTTTTCCTTTCACTTTTATTTTATCAATTTTTCGACAAACAATACCTTGAGTACAAATTACCTCATATGTTTTATATGAAATTAAAATGTCAACACCATAAAACTTTGTTAATGATTCAATTCTAGAGCCTAGATTTACAGCATCGCCTAAAACAGTATAAGCTTTTCGATAGCTTGAGCCCATATCTCCCACTACCATTTCGCCGGTACTAACACCAATACCTAGCTTAATCGCGGGCCAACTTCTTTCGTCAAATGTAGCCGTTAATTTTTTGGTTAGTGTAATTAAATGCATAGCACTAACAACGGCATTAAGGTGGTGGTCTGTGTCTTCTAATGGCGCATTCCAAAATGCCATGATCATGTCGCCAACATATTTATCTATTGTGCCTTTGTTATCAAATATTATACCTGTCGCTTCTGTTAAATATTCATTAAGAAAATCGCTTAACTGTTCAGGTGTAAACTGTTCAGACAATGTGGTGAAGTCTCTAATATCAGCAAACAATACTGACATTTCACGGCGTTCAGTTTTAAGTGCTTTCCCGTTAGTTGAATGAATTAGTTTTTCGATGTAAGCAGGCGGAACATATTGATTAAACATGTTTTTTATTTGTTTTCTTTTCATGTTTTCAGATAAAAAACCAACGGCACTGTAATAGGTAGTAAGCGCTGTAATCAGTAATAAAATTTGAAATAAAGGAAGGCTTATTTTTAATTCAGCCCAACAATACCAATTAAAACTGATGTGTAAAATGAAACTCACAATACAAATACTAAGTATTTTAATGGGTCCTTGCTTTGTCATTAACATTGAAAGACAAATACCTGTAAGTAACAATAAGGTAAAAATTATTGCTAATGTAATGTCTAATTCTATTGGTAATAATTCTGGGTGAATAAGGCCTTCAAATACATTCGCGTGTACTTCTACTCCCGGATATTGAACACCAACAGAGGTTGTTCTCAAGTCAGAAAGCCCAACAGCAGAAGTACCCACAAAAGCAACACTGCCATCTAGCAATTCAGGGTTGGCTCTGTCGTTTAAAACGTCAGTTGCGGATATATAGGGAAAACTATATTTTTTCCCTTTATAAGGTATAAATATTTGTCCTTTTTCGTTAGTTGGAATGAAGTGTTTGCCAAACTTAATTCCCTGTAACCAACTAACATTTCCATTGATTTCACTTTCTGCTTTTATAGTATCAGCTAAGGTATATACGCGAGCTGCTTCTAATGCTAATGAGGGGTATAATTGTCCTTGATAATTGAGTACTAATGACGCTTTTCGAATAAAGCCATCACTCTCAGGGACCGAATTTATAAACCCGCCTCCGGTTGCCGACGATTGTAAAATTGGGATATTACCTAGCACGTGGTTAAATGTTGTTATTTCTGAGGTTTGTGTCGCTGTAACATGCCAGTCAATAACACTGTTAGGAAGTTTGCCTGATGTTTGTACGTTATCATCAAATAAAAATCCTAGTACAACTTCTGATTCACTCAGTGTAGCTGAAAATTCTTTATCAAAATTTACAGAATCAGACAAAACACGTAGTGTTTGTCGTGACTTGGGATCTATACTTGTATTTTTATCTATAATAATATCTACGGGGTTTCTTTCAGGCTCAGCAAAAAAAATATCAAAGGCAACAACAATAACGCCTGCATCCATTAATTTTTTTACTAGGTCACTTACTTTACTTCGACTCCAGGGGTATCGCCCTTGCTCCCTCATACTTTTTTCATCAATATCAATAATGATTACTTGTTCATCAAGTTTACGTTTTTCATTCGGTAGTGTTAATAGCAATCTTGAGTCGTAAAGTATCCCTTCAATTCTGTTTAATACTGTTTGTACATTGTCTATTTTAATATAATTCAAACCAATCACTAGTAAAGTGATTGTTAAACCAATGACAAAATCTTTAGTACGTAAGTTGCTTATCATTTATCGTTTGGTTTTTCTAAATCGACAATAGTGCCTTCTCTGGCGCAGTATACTTGTATACTAGTAGTGTATTTGGCTTGCAGCTTTTTTTCTTCAGCCAATAATTCATCATCTTTTCTGGATGGATCATGACTAATAATAAAGAGTTTTTTTACATTAGCTTCTTGGGCTAATTTGCCAACTTCATCGTAGATACTATGCCCCCAGCCCAGTTTTAGAGGTAAGTCTTGTTGAGTGTATTGTGCATCATGGATAAGTACATCAGCATCAGCGATAAAATCAAGCCATTGCTGCCAGCTAGTATTGGGTGTATTTGGTGGGTTAAGCTCATTATCAGTTACGTAAGCGAGTTTTTTACCATCACCATATAAACAGTAAGCAGTACCGCCATCAGGGTGATTTAACTGTTGAGTTTTAATAGAAAAACCAGGGATTTTAAAGGTTTCATTTAAAGTGATCGCTGTATCTAATGTAATATTTGCTGGCAGTTGATCAAACTTAACAGGGTGGCTCGAACCTGACATTTGCTTGAGAATCATATCTTTATCATCAGAATACACTTGGCCAGGTATTAATGAGATAGATCTATTGGGCTGATAAATGGGTTTAAAGAAAGGAAAACCTTGAATATGATCCCAGTGATTGTGTGTCAATAAAATTGTAATGGGGTTGTTACCCTTAATTAATTTGTCGCCTAAACCTACAATCCCTGTACCTGCATCCAGAATGACATCACGCCCATTATTAAGGCAAACATACACGCAGGAGGTATTGCCACCAAATACTAGGGTGTTTTTACCTGGTGTTGGTGTTGAGCCTCTAACGCCATAGAACTCTATTTTCATGTAATCTACTTACTAGTATAGAAAGGTTAATTAAGGTTATATTGACTTATTGCAATATTATTTTTAAACGTTGAATCAATGTAACATTGCCCAGCGACAATAAAAGAGCTGTTATTGACTAAAAATAAAGACTCAAGCTGTGAGCCGGAGCAAGTAAATGCTAGAAAATAACCATTACTATCAAATGAATTATCAAAAGTACCCTCTTTTTTTATGCGTGCAATCATATAACGTTTAGTCGTTAAAAAATTAGAGGATCCTACGACGACAATGTCATCATTACTATCGATAATCGCATCAGTCATCTCGGAATATGCCGTCAAGTCTAGGGCAGGTGCCATATTAAAACTAGCTTTACCATCGCTAGAAAAACTGGAAGCTAGAACACCAGACGTTGTTGATTTTACCACGACAACCTCTTTTGATGAGCCTAAATCATTGCCAACCCAATACAAGTCACCATTACTATCCAAAAGCAGTTTTTCCACGGTTTCATCAACCCCAGAATTAATGTCAACAGTTACCACATTATCTAGTGTTCCTGTTGTTGTATATTTTACGAGTAATAGGTCTTTATCACCAATATCACGATTACCACCCGCATAAATATTATTACCATCGTCTATAACAACAGACATGTAATCATCGGTATCAGCACCAATGACATAACCTGCTGTATTAAAGCTAGTATCAATAATACCTAGGTTAGTGAGTCGTAAAACAAAAGCACTTATACTACCGTTTTCAATATTACCAACGGCAATTAGGTTACCTGTGCTATCAACTTTTACTTGGTTAAACTGAATGTTGTTCGCGCTAATCGCCGCAGTGGTATAAATACCATTATTAGCAAAACTCGTATCTAATAAGCCATTTTGATCAATACGGGCAACAAAGCCATTCGTGTCAGTTCCTTCAGTAACATTACCGTAAACAATCAAATTTCCAGTTGATAATTCAAACATGCCTTTAGCAGTAGCGCTGGTACCTATATGCAATTGTTTATGACCATTGCTATCAAAACTGGTATCTAATAAACCAGCACTAGTTAGTCTAGTCAAAACGATGTGTTGATTAGTGCTATCGTCAGCCGTTGAAACAGTAATAAATTTACCGCTTTGGGTCCCATTTTGGATTTGGATAACTTGTGCGGCGGTATCGTCTGACGGTGTGCTAGAGTGAGTTAAAGTGTTTTTACCTGCTATAATATCATTCCCATCAAATACCGCTCCTGTGCCATCTACAACACTGATAAACATCTCCGTATCGCTACCAGATTCATTGTAGCCGGGTACCCACATAGTTCGAGTACTGTCTATACTCATCGAGGCTGAAAAGGCATCACCGCTTGCATAGTTTATTTGCTGATAGCCATTGATACCATAGCTCATATCTAAAGCACCGATGTCACCAGAAATTCGAGAGGTAAATGGTTTGTTTTCTCCGTCATATAGTGTGCCACTTAAATAGAGTTCATTACCGGTCGCAGCAACACCTGAAAATTCAGCATAGCCAGCACCCGCGTCAACATCAAAAATCGCTATGCCATTGCTATTAGAACCAAAAGTCGTCAATGGCACACTAGTTTTAGCGATACTCAAAATGAATGCATCTTTAACGCCACCACCTATATCGGTTGAACCAACTAAATGTGCTACGTGTTCACTTATATTAAGGCCACCAATCGCTTTAACTTCATCATTTAAGTTTAGTCCGCTAATATCATAATACTTAGCATTACCACCATTAAAACTTACCTTGCCAGTGTCGTCATCAAAAATCCAGGCAAAAATATCGGTATCACCATTTGCAGTTAATACATTGCCAGCAATGACTATTTCTTCATTATGTGGGTTGTATAACGCAATGCCTTCATCATCTAAATTAGCACCACTAATATCTATAATATAGTGAGGGGAATTGAGTGCATTACCTTGACTGTGATCATAAAACGTACCCAATAAATCGATTTGTATAATGAGTAGGTCATCATCAGCGCCTTGGACTTTTCCGATAGCAAATATGTTGTCATTAGTATTGCCGGTATTATAAACCGCATCATTAATCGAGAGCGTTGTTTTCTCATCGGTACAGCTAATACCATCGGTACCAAAACCAGTGTCTAGCGTGCCAACAGCAGTTACTTTGATAAAGCATATTTCAGTGTCAGTACCGTTGTCACTGTTAAACGTAAGATAAAAATCCCCTGCAACTTCAATAATTGCTTTAGCATATTCCTGATGACCGAAGTCAAAACTTTGAATTCCGTTATTACCAAAACTATCATCCAATGTACCATTATTGTTATAGGCCACCATATAAATATCTTTATCGATATTATCTATGCTGCCAATAAAATATACTTTTGAGCCAACATTAACAGAATCGGTTAATTTGGGTTGTGTTTTAACGCCTGTTAATTCTATAAAACCAATTGCCGGAGTACCAAACGTTGCATTTTCAACTAAATCCCCAGTTTCCAGTATGTTGTTTACATTAATAGTAATCGTTACGCTAGTTGACGCGACTATTGGGCTACCGTCATCTGTAATTGTTACAGTGACTGTATGCAGGACATTGGTTTCATAATCTAAAGGGGAGCTGCCTTTGACGGTAATCACCCCTGTGCCTGAAGCAATATCAAATAAATTTGTATCGCCAGCAGTAAGAGAAAAAGTAAGTGTATCAAGTTCTTTATCAGTCGAAATAACCGTTCCTACCGTATATCCATCGGTTTTATCTTCATCAACATTAAAAGTTTGATCTGAAGCGATAGGGTCATCATTTACGGTCAAAATGGTGATATCAACACTGGCTTGAGAGACTTCGCTATTACCATCATTGATTTGATACGTGAAACTATCCGTTCCACTAAAATCTGCTGTAGGGCTATAAGTAAAAGCGCCATC
>Ga0055584_100004406_pt1 | contig 13847 bp, 15 predicted proteins | sample OSDHelmetaG_FD_58716 | JGI IMG/M metagenome (GOLD analysis project Ga0055584, IMG submission 58716) | Pelagic marine sediment microbial communities from the LTER site Helgoland, North Sea, for post-phytoplankton bloom and carbon turnover... | ecosystem: Environmental > Aquatic > Marine >... | reverse complement strand
AGGGGTGTTTGGGATGGCCGTGGGAGGCGTCGCGCAGGTTGAAAGCGCGCCGATGATGTCCGTACGCGGCATCACAAAGAGCTTCGGGGGCATTCGTGCCGTCAACGAGGCATCATTCGATATTGGCAAGGGCACGATTACCGCGTTGATCGGCCCGAACGGCGCCGGGAAAACCACGCTGTTCAATATTGTCGCAGGCTTTATCAAGCCCGACGCCGGGCGTGTCACCCTCAATGGCCAAGACGTGACCGGCCTGCCTGCACATCATCTGTTCAAACGCGGGCTGATGCGCACCTTTCAAATTCCCGCGGCGTTCGAACGGATGTCGCTCATCCAAAACCTCATGGTTGTCCCTGCCGGGCAGTCGGGCGAGAACGTCTTGCGGACGTGGTTTTTATGGGGGCGGGTGACGGCCGAAGAAAAACGCGTGCGCGACAAGGCAAAAGAAGTCCTCGACTTCCTCGGGCTGTCGCACGTCGCCGGCGAATACGCGGGCAACCTGTCGGGCGGTCAGAAGAAACTCCTTGAGCTTGGCCGGACCATGATGAGCGACCCCGACATCGTATTGCTCGATGAGCCGGGCGCGGGCGTCAATCCGACCCTCATGGTCAAACTTGCCGACGACATCCGCCGACTCAACGAAGAGCGCGGCTATACCTTTTGCATTATCGATCACGACATGGATCTCGTCGCCAAGCTTTGCCACCCCATCGTCGTCATGGCGGAAGGGTCGGTCCTCGCCCAGGGGTCCATGGATGAGATCCGTCAGAACCAGGAAGTGCTGGATGCCTATCTCGGGGGCGGGCGCAGCGCCCGGATCCCGACGGAGGAGGAGGCGTGAGCCTGCTTGAAGCGCAAACCATTTACGGCGGCTACGGCGGCGTCGATATCCTCAACGGCATCGACATGCGTGTAGAGGCCGGCGAACTCGTGGTCATTGTGGGACCGAACGGTGCGGGTAAATCGACGGCGATGAAGGCCGTCGTCGGGCTCGTCAAAATCCGCGAGGGACACATTCGGTTTGATGGCCAGGAAATCACCGGACGCCGCCCCGACGAAGTCGCGCGCCTTCGGGTCTGCTACGTCCCGCAAGAAAAGAACGTCTTTCCCACGCTGACGGTTCACGAAAACCTTGAGATGGGGGCCTTCCTGCGCGACGACGATTACAGCGGGCAACTGGATGCGGTTTACGAGATATTCCCGGCGCTGGTGGAGAAACGCCGCCAAGCTGCCGGCAGTTTGTCGGGTGGCCAACGGCAAATGGTGGCGATGGGCCGTGCGCTGATGCTCGAGCCCAAATTGCTGTTGCTCGACGAGCCGACGGCCGGTTTGTCGCCGCTATTCACCGACATGGTTTTCGACAAGGTGAAAGAGATCAACGCCACCGGCGTCGCGATTCTCATGGTCGAACAAAACGCCAAGGACGCACTCGCTATCGCGGATCGCGGCTATGTGCTGGCGCTGGGCCGCAATCGGCATGAGGACACGGGCGCCAATTTGCTCGCCAACCGCGAGGTGGCGGAGATGTTTCTCGGCGGCTGAGGTTGACCCTGCGGCAGCGGGAAGACCCGGTACAGCACTGAAATCCCACAAAGAATTGGCTAATGCCGCAATCTCTCTTGGGGCCACCCATGCGCGTGTGCCATGATCGCGCCTTGCATTCGAGATCACTCGAGAATGCAATTGGATCGTTATAAAAAACCAAGGCCTAACAAAGGGAGGCTATCCCATGAAATCTTCAATTCTTCGGCGCTCGTTGCCGATTGTGCTTGGGGCCGCATTGGCAGCCAGCATGAGTCACGCATCCATGGCGCAAACCGTGAAAATCGGTTCGCTGTCGGCCGTGACTGGTCCTATTGCTAACCTCGTTCCGCCCATCATTGAGGCGGAGCAGCTTGCCGTAAAAGAAATCAACGATGCGGGCGGCATTCTCGGCGGCCGCAATCTCGAACTTGTTGTCGGTGACACGCAATGCAACGCGCAAGCATCGGTCGATGCCGCGGGCAAACTGGTCAACGTCGAGCAGGTCGTCGCCATCGTCGGTGCACTGTGCTCGGGTGCCAGCATCGGCGCGGCCAGCAACGTCGCCGTACCGGCAAACGTCGTGATGATTTCACCGGCCTCCACGTCGCCGGAAATCACTGGTCTTGAAGACAACGACCTTTTCTTCCGGACCGCACCGTCGGATGCCTATCAGGGAGTCGTATTGGCCAAATACGTCAAATCCAAAGGCATCAACTCGGTCGCGCTCACCTTTGTGAACAACGACTACGGCGTCGGCCTCGCGTCGGCATTCCGTGAGGCCTTTGTCAAAGAAGGCGGCACCATCACCGGTGACCAAGTTCACGAGGACAAGAAATCGTCGTACCGGTCCGAGTTGGCAACCTTGGCGTCGGGCAAGCCCGATGCACTCGTTGTGCTTGCTTACGCGGGGACATCCGGTGTCACCATCATGCGGCAGAGCTTGGAGAACGATTTCTTCGGGAAGTTCGTCGGGGCCGATGGTATGCGGGACGATATCTTGATCGAGCAACTCGGCGAGAATGCGCTGAAAGGCAACCTACTGATCACCCAGCCCACGTCGAAAGCCAATCCGGCCAAGGACAAGTTCGACGCAGCTTTCTCGGCCGCCGGTGGTGATCCGAATTCGATCTTCGTCCAGCAAAGCTACGATTCAACCATGCTGATCGCGTTGGCCATTCAGAAGGCTGGCAGCACCGATCGTGCAGGCATCAAAGATGCCTTGCGTGCCGTTGCTGGCCCGCCGGGTGTGAAGGTCGGTCCGGGCGACTGGAAAAAGGCGGTTGATCTGCTCGCGAGTGGGCAGGACATCGACTACGAAGGCGCAGCCGGTTCCCACAACTTTGATGCAGCGGGCGATGTTGCTGGCGTTATCGGGGAATACGGAATCGAAGGTGGCACCTTCAAAGAAATGGGCATCATCGACATCAACTAGTCGACGGCTCTTGAGATCGCCCCGTCCGCTATTCGGCGGGCGGGGCTTTTTCTTGTGCGCGTCCCGGGGGCGGGGTGAATTCCGAGGGGTCCACCTTCGGGAGTGTCTCGGGCAATAGGCCTTTCGAGTAGCGCTGCAGCACGATCTGCAAGCCCAGCCCAATCAAGAAGATGCGCAAGAATGTCGCCCGCACCGCCCATTCCGGTGGCAGCTGCGAGGTCAAGAGTTCGGTGGCCGACCACAAGGTCCAGACCACGAGGGCGCCCAGAAGCGCGCCGCGGTTGTTGCCGCTGCCACCGATGATCAGCATCACCCAAACCAGGAACGTGGTCATCAGCGGCTCGGTTGCTTCCGGGCCGATGAACTTGAAGAAATGGCCCGCCAAGGCACCGCCGAGGCCCATGAGTGCGGCGCCGATGACGAAACCTTGCAGGCGAAACCCGATAACGTTTTTGCCGATGGCGGCGGCGGCGGCTTCGTTGTCGCGGATCGAGCGCATCACGCGGCCCCAGGGCGATTTACCGGCGCGTTCCGCCAGCAAATAGGCGATCAACACGACAAGGCCGACGACGCCGAGGAAAGCTAATTGCGACCACGGCTGGCTCAGGTCTTCAAACGGGCGCGGAATGTTGGAAATGCCGCGCGGCCCATTGGTCGCCCAAATCTCGTTCTTCAGGATCAGGCGAAAGATTTCCGCCACCCCAATGGTGGCGATGGCGAGGTAATCCGATCGCAGTCGTATGCATAATCGGCCGACGAGATACCCAATCGCGCCCGCAACGACCAGTGCGCCGAGAAGACCCGCTGGGAACGGCCAGCCGAAGCCACCAATGAAATTGTCCGAGCCGCCCGACGTTAGGATGGCGCTGACATAGGCGCCAATCGCAAAGAAACCGGCGATGCCCGCGTTGAACAATCCGGTGTAGCCCCACTGAATGTTGAGGCCGATGGCGAGCACGCCATAAATCCCCGACATGGTCAGGAGCGAGATGCCGTAAAGCAGGAGGCCGAGCGCGAGTTCGCTGCTCATGTAAAGACCCGCCCACGGAAGAGCCCACTCGGTCGCCAGATCAACAGCGCCACCATCAAGGCGAACGCCACCCCGGTCTTGTAGCCGGGCGACAGCAAGGGCTCGACGCCGATCCATGGGTAACTGGACAACTCTTCAGCCAGGCCGATCACCAACCCGCCGGCGATCGCGCCGTAAGGGCTGCCGATGCCACCAAGGATCGCTGCGGCGAAAATCGGCAACAGCAGGTCCCACCCCATGTTGGTGTGCAGTTGCGTGTCCATGCCCAGGAAGACGCCGGCGGTCGCGGCCAGCCCACCACCGATGATCCACGTTGCCCGCACGACCTTTTCGGTCGGGATGCCGCTGACCTGCGCGAGGTCGGGCTCGTCGGCCATGGCGCGCATCGCTTTGCCGAGCTTGGAGCGCGACAGGAAGTAATGCAGCGCCACCACGATGACGATCGTCAGACCAACGATCCACATGTGTTTGTCGGCGAGGCGCAGCGTATCGAAAAAGATGATCGGCTTGCTGAAGGTGCCGGCCGAATACGATTCGACCTTCACGCCCCAAATGAGTTGCACCAAAGACCGGATCATCAGCGCGACCCCGAACGACGCGATCACCAGATAGATCGTCGGGCTGTTTCGAAACGGTTTGTAAAAGCCGCGGTCGAGCAGCACCGAGATCGCTGCTGTCAGGGCGACCGCCATGGGCAGGGCCAACAGCACTGGAAAGCCCAGTGCCGTGACGAAGAACAGCGCGAAATAGGCCCCCATCGTGATGACGTCGCCGTGGGCAAAATGGGCAAAGCGTAAAATGCCGAACAGCATCGACACGCCGATCGCACCCAGGGCGTACATGCACCCCAGAACAAGCCCGGGAATGAGGTAGAAGTTGATGAACTCAATCATGTTGCCCGAAACCTTAGCGGATAAGGCGCCGGGGTACGAGGTTCGCCCCACGACCAATATTTGATCATGTCTGGCGTCACCGCAGGGCGAATCGCGCTATGATCGTCGCATGGAGAACGGCACCCCACGCTACGTCCCGGACCCCGATCAAATGGCTTTGTGGCCCGACGTGTCAGGCAATGCGATCAACGGCCTTGGCGAAACCAAACGGCGACCACCCAGTCCGGTTTACTGGCATGAGCCCGACTCGATTCCGCATGGACCATTGCAGAACTGGTTTTATGGTCGCTACACGCAATCGCCCGAGGTCGCGGCGGCGCGGGCGCGCCGACAAGAGATTATCGACAAGCCGTTGCCCGAAGTTGCCCCGCACCAACGCATCGAAACACCGTCGCGCTGGGTCGCGTTGGTGAAAGAGGCTGGTCTGGCGTTTGGCGCCGACGACGTCGGCGTCGCCCGCATGGATGCGAGTTGGGTTTTCGAGGGACGCGAACAGGATGAATGGCCGTGGGTGATTGCGATCGCCGTTCAACACGACTACGAAGCGCTCAAAACAGCGCCCGAGGATCCGGCGGCGACCGAGGTGGTCAACCAATACGGCCGCGCGCTGAAGGTGGTGAAAGACCTCACCGGTTGGATTAGGGATCAGGGGTGGGCAGCCGAAGAAAAGGGCGGCCCGATGGCAGGCTCGATGGTGATGATCCCGGCTGCGATCCAAGCCGGCTTTGGCGAACTCGGCCGGCACGGCTCGATGATCCACCGCACCTTCGGCGCGAACTTTCGCTTGGCCCTGGTATTGACCGATCTACCGCTGGAGGAAACTGGCGAAGACGTTTTCGGCGCGGACGATTTTTGTACCAACTGCCGGGTGTGCTCCGATGCGTGCCCGCCGCAGGCGCTGGCCAGTGAGAAGCAATGGGTGCGCGGCGTTGAGAAGTGGTACGTCGATTTCGACAAATGCCTGCCCTTCTTCAACGAAAACAAGGGCTGCGGTATCTGCATCGCGGTGTGCCCGTGGAGCCGCCCGGGGATCGCGGAATCTCTGGTTCAAAAAATGGCCCGACGACGCGCACGGCACGAATAGCAAAACGGATTATCGCCAAGGGCCGGCACCCCACATCTGGCGGCGGCCCAACAACATATTGAAAATCAGGCACTTACTAGATGTGCCTCAGATTCGGGCCGCAATCTCAATGCGCGCCGACAACTGGTAGAGCGCTGGTGCGGCGTTGCCACATATGGTACGTAGGCTGCCCCGAAACGGGCCCCGACAAAACGCACACCATGTCAAAAACTGTCATCGCGCTGGCCGCCGATCACGCCGGATTTCCGCTCAAGGAAATTATGGCCGAAGAGGTGCGCGCGTTGGGGTACGAGGCGCTTGATCTCGGCACGCATGACACTGCGTCGGTCGATTACCCCGACTTCGGTCATGCCGCTGCGGAAGCCGTTCTGGACGGCCGGGCGGAGAAGGCGGTGATCTGCTGCGGCACCGGTCTTGGGATCAGCATGGCAGCCAACAAATATCCAGGGATTCGCGCAGCACTGTGCCATGACGCCACGACGGCGCGGCTTTCTCGCGAACACAACGACGCCAACATTCTGGCGCTCGGCGCCCGGGTTACCGGCACCGAGGTCGCGCGTGATGCGGTGCGCGCGTTCCTCGCAACACCCTTTGGCGGCGCGCGGCATGCCCCACGCGTCGCGAAGATTGACCAGATACGAACGAGAGAGGCTGTTTGATGACAACTGCAGGTGCGGCACAGACCACCCAAGACAACGGGTTCTTCACAACCGGTTTGGCGGACGAAGACGCCGAACTGTTTGGGGCCATTCAAGACGAGCTGGGCCGCCAGCAGAATCAGATTGAGCTGATCGCGTCAGAAAATATCGTCAGCCGCGCTGTACTCGAAGCGCAGGGCTCGGTCCTGACCAACAAGTATGCCGAAGGCTACCCTGGCAAGCGTTACTACGGCGGTTGTGAATATGTCGATGTTGCCGAGAACCTCGCGATGGATCGCGCCAAGCAGTTGTTCGGCTGCGAATTCGCCAACGTGCAGCCGAGTTCGGGCTCGCAGGCCAACCAAGGTGTCTTTCAGGCGCTGATCAAACCGGGCGACACCATTCTCGGCATGTCGCTCGCCGCCGGGGGTCATCTGACCCACGGCGCCAAGCCCAACCAGTCCGGCAAGTGGTTCAACGCCGTTCAGTACGGCGTGCGCCGGCAGGACTCACTCATCGACTACGACGAGGTCGCGGCACTGGCGGCCGAGCACAAGCCACAACTGATTATCGCTGGCGGCTCTGCGATCCCGCGGATCATCGATTTTGCCCGCTTCCGCGAGATCGCCGATTCAGTGGGCGCGCTGCTGATGGTCGATATGGCGCATTTTGCCGGCTTGGTAGCCGGTGGCGCGCATCCCAGTCCGTTTCCGCATGCCCACGTCGCGACGACCACGACGCACAAGACGCTGCGTGGGCCCAGGGGCGGCATGATCCTGACCAACGACGCCGATATCGCCAAGAAAGTGAACTCGGCCATCTTTCCCGGCATTCAGGGCGGACCGCTGATGCACGTAGTTGCCGCCAAGGCCGTTGCCTTCAAAGAGGCGCTGCAGCCCGACTTCAAGCTTTACGCGCGTTCGATCGTCGACAACGCGCAAGCCCTTGCGGCGCGCTTGGTCGAGGGCGGTCTTGATATCGTCACGGGTGGCACCGACACGCACTTGATGTTGGTCGATCTTCGGCCCAAGGGGCTCACCGGTCGCGACGCCGAACAAGCGCTCGAGCGCGCGTTCATCACCTGCAACAAGAACGCGATCCCGTTCGATCCCGAAAAACCGATGGTCACGTCGGGTTTGCGCCTTGGCACGCCGGCGGGAACGACGCGGGGCTTTGGCGTTGCTGAATTTAGAGAGGTCGGCGCGATGATCGTCGAGGTGTTGGACGCGTTGGCGGCGACACCGGATGGCGATGCGGCGGTGGAGGCTGCCGTCAAAGAACGCGTCCTCGCGCTTTGTGCCCGTTTTCCGATTTATCCGAGATAAGATTTAGACGGCCGTCCGTTAGGCCAGGGGAATTAGAATGCGCTGCCCGTTTTGTGGAAATGACGACACCCAGGTCAAAGACTCTCGGCCTGCAGAAGACAACTCGGCGATTCGCCGGCGCCGGTTTTGCTCGGCCTGCGGCTCGCGCTTTACGACCTTTGAACGAGTTCAGTTGCGCGAACTAACCGTCCTGAAAAAGAACGATCAGCGCGTACCGTTTGATCGCGACAAGTTGGCGCGATCGATCATCACGGCGACGCGAAAACGCCCGGTCGAACCAGAACGCGTCGATCGCATGATCAACGGCATCGTGCGGCGGTTGGAGAGCTTGGGCGAATCGGAAATCAACAGCACCACCATCGGTGAGTTGGTGATGGAAGCCTTGGCCAGCCTCGATCAGGTCGCCTATGTACGATTCGCGTCGGTCTACAAGAATTTCCGCGAAGCGCGCGACTTCGAAGCCTTCATCGGTGAGATGGGTGGCAACACCGACGAAGACTACTGAGGTCGATCGCGCGCATATGCGCGCAGCGTTGGCACTGGCCCGTCGCGGGCTCGGCCAGGTTTGGCCCAACCCCGCCGTTGGCTGCATCCTCGTTAGGGACGATCACGTGGTCGGTCGCGGCTGGACCCAATGCGGTGGACGACCCCATGCGGAAACCGAAGCCATCGCACGCGCCGGCGACGCCGCGCGGGGCGCGACGGCATACGTCACGCTGGAACCCTGCAGCCATCACGGCAAAACGCCACCTTGCGCCGAGGCGCTAATCGAGGCGGGGGTCGCCCGCGTGGTCGCCGCCATGACCGACCCGGATAAGCGTGTCGCCGGTCAGGGACTAGACGCCCTCCGCGCCGCCAACATCGATGTCGACGTCGGTGTTTGTGAAGACGAGGCGCGGGCGATCAACCGTGGTTACCTCAAGCGGCTCTCGGAAAATCTCCCCTTGGTGACACTCAAGACGGCGATCACCACAGACGGGCGCATCGCGACATCAGGGGGCGAGAGCCAGTGGATCACCGGTGCTGAAGCGCGCGCCGAGGGCCATCGCCTTCGCGCCGATCACGATGCCATTGCTGTGGCATCGGCGACCGCCCTGGCCGATGATCCGGCGCTGACGTGTCGCTTGCCGGGCATGGCGGATCGCTCGCCGGTCCGGGTTCTACTGGATGCGCACCTCAGGGTGCCCCTCGAGGCAAAGCTCTACGTGACTGCGCGCGATGTGCCACTTTGGGTGTTCAGCGCCGTGCCGCCGGAGGACGCCAAGGTGACGGCGCGGCAGGGTACGGGCGCTGAGATGTTCACCGTCGCCACCGATGGATCGGGTCACGGGGTCAATCTGCGGCAATCATTTGGTCTCCTCGCGGAACGGGGCATCACGCGCCTCTTGGCAGAAGCCGGCGGGATGCTGGCCAGCGCGCTCCTCCGGGACGGCTTAGTGGACGACCTGGTTGCGTTTCGGGCGCCGATGCTGATCGGCGGTGACGGAATCCCCATGACGGGGCCCCTGGGCGTTGCGGCGCTGGATCAGCATATGCCGCTTCATCGGACCGCCATCCGGGCGGTCGGCAATGATGTGGTAGAAACGTTCAGTCTCTACAATTAAGTAACCTCCATGTTTACAGGCATCATTACGGATATTGGTCAGGTCAAGTCGATCGAGACCGACGGCGACACGCGGCTGGTCATTGAGACAGGCTATGACACCAGCGAGATCGACATCGGCGCCTCGATCGCCTGCGCCGGCCCGTGCCTCACGGTCACCGACAAGGATACCGGCTGGTTTGCGGTCGACGCGTCGGCGGAAACCCTTTCCAAAACCACGCTTGGCGGCTGGACAAAGGGCACCAAGATCAACCTCGAGCGCGCCCTCAGGGTCGGCGACGAAATGGGCGGCCATATCGTGTCGGGCCATGTCGATGGGGTGGCCACGGTGATCAGTGTTACCCCAGAAGGCGACTCCCTGCGTTTCGTGCTAGAAGCACCGCAAGAATTTGCCCGCCACGTCGCGCCCAAAGGGTCCCTGGCTCTGGATGGCGTGTCGTTGACGGTCAACGAAGTTGAGGGGAGCCAGTTCGGCGTGAATATTATTCCGCATACCCAAACGGCAACGACGTTTGGCAGCCTTAAGCCCGGCGATCGCGTGAATTTCGAGATCGACGTGCTGGCGCGCTATGTCGACCGCCTGCGGGAAACGCTCTGATGGTCGACACCCTGACCAGTGCCCCGGTCGACGATTACCTTTCGTCGATCGAAGAGATCATCGAAGACGTCCAAAAGGGCAAGATGATCATCCTCGTCGACGAGGAAGATCGCGAAAACGAAGGCGACCTAATTATTCCGGCCGAAATGGCAACGCCCGACGCCGTCAACTTCATGGCGCGGTACGGTCGCGGGCTGATTTGTTTGGCGATGACCGAGGCGCGTTGCGATGAATTGGGTCTCGAATTGATGACCCGCAAGAACCAATCGCGCCACGAAACCGCGTTCACCGTATCGATCGAGGCCCGCGAGGGCGTAACCACCGGCATTTCTGCTGCGGACCGCGCGCAAACCATCAAGGTCGCGATCGATCCCACCAAGGGGAAGACAGACATCGGGTCGCCGGGTCACGTTTTTCCACTGGTCGCGCGTGAGGGTGGGGTGTTGGTCCGTACCGGCCATACCGAAGCCGCGGTCGATATAGCGCGCCTCGCTGGGATGAACCCCTCCGGGGTGATCTGCGAAATCATGAATGACGACGGCACAATGGCCCGGCTGCCGGATCTCGTGCAGTTCGCGCAGCTTCACGGTCTGAAGGTTGCGCGCATTTCCGATCTCATTGCGCACCGTCGGCACAACGAAAAAATCGTGCAGTGCGCTGTCACGCGGCCGTTCAAATCCGTGCATGGCGGTGACTGGAACCTGTCCATTTACACCAGCAGCGTTGACGGGGCCGAGCACATTGCCCTGGTCAAAGGGGACATCTCCGGTACCGAACCGATCATGGTGCGGGTCCACCCCTTCAATGTCGTCAACGACTTGTTGGGCGAGGAAAGCGCCCGCGGCGGCTACCTCTATGCAGCGATGCGCCAGATCGGCGACGCAGGCCGCGGCGTTGTTGTGATCATCCGCGAGGCCAAGGCGACCAGCATGGTCGATCGTATTCGCCATGAGTTGGGCGAAGACGCGCCGGGGCCGCTTCGGGACTACGGCGTCGGCGCCCAGATCCTGCGCGATATCGGCGTGCGCAATATGATCCTCCTAACTAACAAACCGCGCCCGGTCGTGGGGCTTGAGGGCTACGGGTTGTCGATCGTCGAGCGTCGGATGATCGACGGACGGTCGGTATCGTGACGGACGCGCCGCGCATACTCCTGGTCGAGGCGCGCTTTTACGATGATATCGCGGACCAATTAGTCGCCGGGGCGACCGCTGCTGTCGAAGAACGCGGCGGGAGTTGCGCGCGCATCGCGGTGCCAGGGGCGATGGAAATCCCTCTCGTCGTGCGCTACGCCGTTGACGCCGCAGCGGCTGGAACCGGCAGCGCGTTCGATGGATTTGTCGCCTTGGGCTGCGTCATCCGCGGCGAAACCACCCATTACGATCATGTGTGCCAGGAGAGCATCGGTGGCTTGCACAAATTGGCGCTGCGCTATTCGCTCGCCATAGGCACCGGCATATTGACCTGCGAAGATCGCGACCAAGCGTGGGCACGCGCGGCCGTCGATCAAGGAAACAAAGGGGCCGCGGCGGCGAACGCAGCCCTGGACTTGATTGCCGTGCGGCAATCGTTTCGCGCCGGGCAATAGACCATGAGCGACGGACAATCAGCCCCGGGCGCCCGGTCGGCCGCGCGTCTAGCTGCCGTACAGGCGCTGTACCAGATGTCGCTGACCGGTGTGTCGGCGGACGGCGTGATCGGCGAGTTTGTCGAGCATCGATTTGGCCGGGAGTTTGACGGTCTGGTCTACGAAGGCGCGGACCGCACCTTCTTTGAAGACCTCGTACGTGGGGTCACGGTACGTGACGCGGAGATCACGCAGCATGTGCAGCAGGCCCTGTCGAAGGACCGTGCGCTTGATCGGCTCGAGAAAATACTGGCCGCCGTCCTTCGGGCTGGCGCTTATGAACTACTGACCCGGATCGACGTGCCGGCGCGAGTTGTGATCAGCGAGTACGTCGATGTGGCTCACGCCTTTTTCGAGGGGCCGCAGCCGGGGTTCGTCAACGGTGTGCTGGACAAGCTCGCCCGCGATGTGCGCGGCTCGGAGATGGCCGGCCAGACCCAAAAGGGCGCGGCCTAGGACAGTCGGCATGACCAAGCGCGGCGAGTTCGATCTAATCGCACAAAGCCTCGCACCCCTGAGTGACGCCGCCCACGGGTTGGGTCTCACCGACGATGCGGCTTTGTTCGCGCCGCAGCCTGGGCATACCGCAGTACTCAGCACTGATACGCTCGTCGCCGGTGTGCATTTCCTATTGGAAGACTCGCCGGGCGATATCGCACGCAAAGCGCTGCGTGTGAACCTGTCCGATATCGCTGCGATGGGCGCGGTACCGCGGGGGTATTTGCTCAACCTCTCGCTTTCCCCTGAGGTCACCGATGATTGGATGGACTCTTTTGTCGCCGGTTTGGCGGCGGATCAAGCGGTCTTCGGTGTCACGTTGTTCGGCGGCGATACGGTGCGAACCCCGGGCCCTCTCACGGTGTCTGTCACGGCGATCGGCGAGGTGCGCGTTGGGCGCGCAATCACGCGGTCGGGGGCGCACGTCGGCGATACGATCTTTGTTACCGGCACGATTGGCGATGCGGCGGCCGGTCTGCGGTTGCTGACCGGAAAGGACGTGCTCGGCACTGCTGACGCGGCGTTTGTGTGCGATCGCTACAGGGTGCCGCAGCCGCGCACCACGATTGGTCCGCGTTTGGTCGGACTGGCGCACGCGGCGATCGACGTGTCCGACGGTCTCATCGCCGACCTCAATCATATTTGTGACACCTCATCGGTTGGAGCGACGGTGCGGGCGCGGGACGTCCCGCTGTCATTTGCGGGGCGTGACGCCATCAAAAGAGGCCTCTTCACCCTGTCGGACGCCGTGACTGGCGGCGACGACTACGAACTCCTGTTCTGCGCGCGACCCGAAGCGGGTGATGCTCTGAAACGTCTCGTCTCGTCTTTCGACGTGCCGATCACCGCGATCGGAGAAATTACCGCCGGGCAGGGTGTTTCGTTGATTGACGACGACGGTAACGCGATCGCCCTCGAGCGCACCGGACACAACCATTTCTGAGCCCGGCGCGTCGAGCGTTGCATCGCTGAACTTGTCGCGGACCCGTCGACGGCGTAGCGTGGTCGCATCGAAAAAGCGTGAGAGAGTTCCGTGAAGAAGCTTCTGTTTCTGGGCGTTGGCGTCATTTTGTTGGTTGTTGTCGCGGCGGTGGGAATGTCCCTCGTCGGTGGCGGCCCGAAAGAAGAAGTCGCCGAGGTTAAGGTTGAGGCCCCGGTCGTGCCTTCCGAGAAGGTCGAGTATGAGATGCGGCCGATCGGCGTACCGGTCGTTAGCGACAACAAGGTCAGGCGCTACGTCATCATGTCGGCCAAGTACGAGCTATTGGCGCGTCCCGACCAGGCGGCCCATGCCGAAGAAGACCGCCCGGTCTTACGTGATGCACTCGTGCGCTCAGTGCATGACAAACCGCTGCGCCTAAAAGAGGATGGTTCGATCGATTCGCGCGACCTCAGCGCCCGTTTTCTTCAGATCGCAAACAAAGTATTCCACGACGGCATTGCCAAAGGCGTCGATGTCGGTGAGGCCAAGGCCGGTCGCCCCGCGCCGCCTGCCGCAGCGCCCCCACCCAAAAAGAAGAGTAGTGGCAGCGCCCACTAGGAGACGGATTTGTCGACCAATGCGAAAACAACCGTAGGGCTGCTGGCCCTATGTC
>Ga0055584_100004404_pt1 | contig 13848 bp, 20 predicted proteins | sample OSDHelmetaG_FD_58716 | JGI IMG/M metagenome (GOLD analysis project Ga0055584, IMG submission 58716) | Pelagic marine sediment microbial communities from the LTER site Helgoland, North Sea, for post-phytoplankton bloom and carbon turnover... | ecosystem: Environmental > Aquatic > Marine >... | reverse complement strand
CATATTCGATTTCGCCCTGATAAACCATTGCAGTTTCGCCCGTCATCATAACGGGGTTTGCATCGCCTTTCCATTCCAGTTTCAATTCGCCGCCGGTCAGTAGCGCATTGGCGGGCGAGTCAAGCAGGCCGAGGCGCACCCCGGCAACCATCGCGGCGCAGGCGCCACTGCCGCAGGCACGGGTCTCGCCGACACCACGCTCGAAGACGCGTAATCTAAACCTTGCGCGATCGACAATTTGCATAAATCCGATATTGGCACGCTTGGGAAACATCATATGTGTTTCGAAATAGGGTCCGAGTGTCTCGATGTCGGCGCTATCGACATCGACAACGGGAATGACCATGTGCGGGTTACCGATGGAAAGGGCGCTGAAACTGATCTCGGTGCCTTCGAAATCGGTGCTGTATAACTCCTGGCCTGCCTCGGCGCGCATCGGGATAGCCTCAGGTTCGAATTGTGGAACGCCCATGTTGACGCGATAGCGAGTCGCATCGACGGCTTCGAGTTGCAGCAAGCCGCTATTGGTTTCGACTGTGATTACGTCGAGGTCGGTCAGGCCCTGCTCGCGTACGAAACGCGCGAAGCAGCGCGCGCCGTTGCCGCATTGGGCGACTTCACCACCGTCCGCGTTGTAGATCCTGTATTTGAAAGTGGCAGTGTCACTGTCCGGGCGCTCCACCACCAACATCTGATCGAAGCCGATGCCGTGGTAGCGGTCAGCCCATTGTCGAATCAGTTCGGGGCGCGGGCTGAATGTCTGGTTGATTGCGTCGATAACCATGAAATCATTGCCGAGGCCATGCATCTTGGCGAACTTCAGTTTCATGGTAGCAGCGACTCCCCGCGAATCAGGTCACTGAATTGTTCGCGTTCGCGCACACAATAGTGCTGGTCACCATCGACCATAATCTCGGCAGCGCGCGCACGCGTATTGTAATTGGACGACATGCCGAAGGCGTATGCGCCGCAGGAGCGAATCGCCAGCAGGTCTTTCTGACGTAACCGCAGCGCACGATCCTTGCCGAGGAAATCGCTGGACTCGCAGATCGCGCCGACCACGTCATAGACTTTCTCGTCCGCATCGCTTTCGGCCTCGACGCGAATGATTTCCTGCCAGGCTCCGTACAGCGAAGGGCGGATCAAATCATTCATCGCGGCGTCAATCACCGCGAAGTTCTTGTCGGCGCCGTGCTTCAAATAGTTCACCCGGCTCACCAGGATGCCGGCATTGCCGGCAATGGCGCGTCCCGGTTCGATAAGAATGGTGCCCATGAAATTCTTCAGTCGACCCTGCAGTGCGCTGGCCCACTCGGCGGGTAGCGGCGGTGCCTCGTCGCGATAGCGGATACCGAGACCGCCGCCGAGATCGAGGTGATGTATGTTTATTCCCTGCGCGCGCAACCCCCCAATCAGTTCCAGCAATCGATCGAAGGCGTCGATGTAAGGCGACATCTCGGTGAGTTGTGAGCCGATGTGACAATCCATACCGATAACGTCGATATTGGCAAGCCTGGCGGCCTTCAGGTAAACCGACTCGGCGTCGGTGAATGCGATGCCAAACTTGTTGTCCTTGAGTCCGGTTGAGATGTAGGGATGAGTTTTGGCATCAACGTCGGGGTTGACGCGAAACGACACACGCGCTGTTTTCTCCATCGCCGCGGCAATTTCATTGATACGGTCGAGTTCCTGCTCGGATTCCACGTTGAAGCAGAGGATGTCAGCCGCGAGGGCGGCCTGGATTTCTTCAGCCTGTTTGCCAACGCCGGAAAACACGATACGTTTCGCTTTGCCACCCGCGTGCAACACGCGCTGCAGTTCACCACCGGAGACAATATCGAAGCCGGAGCCGAGCCGCGCTAGCACATTGAGCACGGCGAGACTGGAATTGGCCTTGACTGCGTAGCACACCAGATGGTCATAGGCTGCGAGCGCCTGATCAAAGGCATGCCAGTGACGCTCCAGGGTAGCGCGCGAGTAAACGAACAAGGGCGTGCCATAGATTTCGGCGAGCGTCTCAATGGGGACGTCTTCGCAGTGTAGCTTGTCTTGCCTGTACTCAAAATGATCCACTGCTACTCCGTACCGGGGGTGGTTTTTTGTTGTTCATCATCTTCTGCCTGCACCAGCGGACCTTTGTTGCCACAGGCGGATAGCGCCAACAGCAGGCAGCCAAGGAGCAGGCAGATGGTGAGCCTTTTGCGCATTCAGGGCGAGGTGAGCACGCGGCGAGCGCTAAGCGCCCAGATGCCGGCCGCACACAGCAGTCCGCCACCGAGCAGCCCATAAGTCTTTTGCGTGCGCGGTGATATTAGAAAATGGCGTAGCGAAGTCGCAAACAGCGCATAGCTGGTGGCGCCAAAAGTCGCCAGCACGACGAAGGTGACGCCCAGAATCCACAACTGTGACGTCGCAGGGTGTGCGGGGCTGATGAATTGCGGCAGCAGCGCGATGAAAAACACGATACTTTTCGGGTTCAGCGCGGTTACCACAAATGCATTGGTAAACAGCCTGCGTGGCGCTGCCACCGGGACCTCTATCGCCTGGGTCGATTCGGCAGTCTGTGCCAGCATTGGTTTGCCGGCACCACGCAACAATTTGACGCCCAGGTAAATCAGGTAAAGCCCCCCCATCCACTTGATCACCGTAAACCACAGCGCAGAAGTGGCGATTAGTGTGCCGAGACCAATCAATGACAGGGTGATAGCGAGCGAATCACCGAGGGCAACGCCGGCAACCAGGGGCATCGTCGCGCTGCGACCCTGGGAGATCGAGTAGCTGAGCACCAGCAAAATGGTGGGGCCGGGGATTGCCAGTATGATTGCGCTGGTGGCGACATAGGCGAGCCAGAGTTCAAGCGGCATGATCAAATCTCTGCCAGCAGTGCGCGACCGCTTGCTTCGAACTTCTGCAACCGGCGCAGCGGATCGGCGCAAAGCAGGTCACGCGTCGCGTTGATATAAGAGAGCAAATTGCAATCGATGTCATTTGGCAGTTCGTCTTCGTCCAGTACCCGACAGCGATGGTCGGGGGTTATCAATACATCCACGGCCAGATCGCGCCACGCGACCTGTTTGGGTGATATGTGAGTGCTATCGCAAATGTTAAAGTATAACGCCAAGGTTTGCCGGTTGTCGTCTACCCAGTGATAGGCGTTATAGGCACGATCTTCCCAGAAGTACCCCAGGCTAAGTGTGCCTTTGGCAAGCAATATATCCTCGAGCAGGTGATTCGCTGGCATGCGATAGAGTACGACGGTTTCGCCCGCCGCGTAGCGGATGCGTTCGCAATCGAATATCTGGCGCTTGCCCGCCAGTGTCGTTTTGACTTCGGAAATTCGCGTCGTGATCAACTCAGTCCTCGAAACGGATGGTCTTGGCGCCTTCCCACAGCGTCGCCACACCAACCTCGCGCAGCTTGTCGAGATTGCCGGTGATCGTCGCAAAATGATTACCGGCGAGAGTGCCCGCCTTGGAAGCGAAGTGCACACTGCCGTAGGCGATCAGGATCTCGGTTTCACTTTTGCCTTTGGGGTAGAGCAGGATCTGTCCGGGTGCAGGATAAGCGGTGGCGTCTTCGTAGCCTGCAGCAAAGTCCATATCGCCGAGTGGAATCCACACGCCTTCACCACTCCAGCGTACGTGTACGATCCTGCTCTCAAAGGGCATCGCCTGCTGAAATGCAGCACAGGTCGCGGGTGATTTGTCGGTTTCCAGCACGGCGTTGAAACGCTGCCCGTCAATTTCAATTTTCATCGGCTGGAGTACCTCAGCGCTGTTGTTCGCGAACCACCTTTTGTGGGCCCTGGTTGCGGATGTTTCGGGTATAATCGCAGCTTATCCTCTCACAGGTTGAATCTGGTGTCTGTTCAATTTTCCGTATTACTGGCATGTCCGAAACACCGCCAATCGTCGATCTGAAGCCCTGGTTCCACGGGAACGCGCAACAGCGTGCCGAACTGTGTCGCGAGGTTGGTCAACTGTGTCATCGCATCGGTTTCTTTTACGTCACCAATCATGGTATTCCTGCCCGCGTCAGCGAAACTTACCTGTGCGCGCTGAAAGCTTTTTTTGCCTTGCCACTGACCACGCGTGCCGCGATCGACAAGCACCAATCGGCGCAGTTTCGCGGTTGGGAGAAACTCGCCTCCGAATTGACCAACAACCGGGTGGATTACCGCGAGCAACTCGATGTCGGCGTCGAAGCCGAGGCAATTGCCGAACCCGACCCATACTACATGGCGCTGATCGGTCCAAATCAGTGGCCACCAGAAGCTGAATTGCCCGGGTTCAGGGCGACGGTTAACGATTATTTCGAGCGCCTGTCGCAACTGGCACGACAATTGCTGCGTATCATGTCGTGCGCCCTGGGCCTCGACGAGGCGCACATCGAGCAGGTATTCGGGACGAATCCGTCACCTTATCTGAAATTGATCCGTTACCCCAGGACCCGCGTGGGCGGCCAGGGTGTCGGTGTCCATAAAGATTCCGGGTTTCTAACCCTGTTGCTGCAGGACGAGCACGCTGGACTGGAGGCGCAGGCCAATGACGATAGCTGGTACCGGGTGGATCCGCTGCCGGGCAGCCTGGTAGTCAACACCGGCGAACTGTTGCAGCTGGTTACGCATAACTACTTCATCGCGACACCGCATCGGGTCATCAACAAGGCCGATCAGATACGCTACTCTTCGGCGTTTTTCTACAGCCCGGATTTAAATACCGCGCTCGAGCCGCTACCGCTAGATTCGTATTTCATCGAGCAGGCCAGCCGCAGTGAGCGCCATCGAGGTGAGGGGTTGATGGCCTCACGAGCTGAGATGGCCGCGGGAACGGGTGGTATGCAAAGCCAGCTCAGGCCGCGCGTATTCGGCGACAAATACTGGCAACGCTGGGTCCGTAGTTATCCACAAATTGCGGCCAGGTACTACCCCGATCGGCTGGAGTAGAATTCGTGCCAGGGTTGGCGATAATCCCCCTGAAGCATTCTTTCGGTTGTCTGCTGGTAGAGCGTAACAACCTCCTCCTCGAAACTTTCGAGTGTGCCGCACGCGGCCTTCACTTACTGTTGCTGCCTCAAGGCTGTTGTCATCACGGGCCTGTTCCGGTGCCGGGCTGTTAACTGGATTGCCGGCGAGCCTGATTCAGCCGGGTTTACAGCTGTTGATCATCACCCCTGCTAATTGTCCGGCTACGATCTTTTGCAGTCTTATATGTTGCCGCCTTCGTTGTTTTCCGGGTCAGTAATGTTGTTCAGCATCAGCGACATCAGCAGGTATTTTTCTCGTGCTTTGAACCCGGCGCCCGCATAAAGTTTGCGTGCAGGATGGTTATCACGGGCGACTTCGAGATGCAGTGCGTTGATGTCGAGTTTGCGTGCTTCATCTGCTATCGAGGTGAGCACGAGTTTACCAAACCCGCGGCCACGGAACTCGGGCAGCAGGAAGAATTCGTCAACGAACGCATCGAAGCCGTTGAACTCGATACTAAAGCCCCGGCAAAGGGCGATATATCCAGCTAGTTCAGTGCCCACGTCGATCAGCCAGAGCTGGCCAAGATGGGGATTTTTAAGCAACTGACGCACCGCTGATTCGCGCGCGCATGCGCTGCTGTGGATATGTTCGAAGCCATGATAAGCGCCAACCAGCGGCAAAATTTCAGCAAGCTGGTGTAACTCGCCCCGACGCAGTTGAACCTTCATGATTTTGTTTCCGGCTTTGTGGGGGGAAGATAGTGCCGATATTATCGAAACTCCTCTGTGCTGACATCATTTTGCCATCGGCCACGCCTGGCGCGGTGTTAGCGTATGGGTACTACGTGTCCGAGGTACTCACGAATCTGGTTGACGATCTGGTCGAGTTGCTTGTCGTGTACTCCCGAATATCCGCGGGTCAGGCCGACAACGCTGCCATCGTCGAGAACGACGACCAGGCGATAGCTATATTGCAAACCGTCGGAATCGCCCGACTCCATGCCTTCACGCCGCACCTGCATGATACGTTGCAGCGGAATCTCCAATGATTTTTGTCGCAACAGGTTTCGCCAGCGCCAGCAAAACTGATTGTCGCGCAGTGAGAAACTGAAACTGGCGAACTCGATCAAAAAATAGGCGCCAAGCAGCGGCAACAAGACGCCGATGATCAGCCCGGCAAGCTCACTTCTGTCGATGCTGCCATCGATCACCGCAGGAGCAAACTCGTAAAGCATCGCTGGTGGAGCCAACATCAGGAGTATCCCGAGCCGATAACTACGGTAGTTCACCCGGTAGGAGGAATCATCTTGTTTGCTGACAAACATCGCCTGTTCCTCGTATTGCCCGCCAGAGCGGCACCCGCAACGGACTCAAAACTCAGTCTCATCTTCTGCCCGGGTGTGAAAAGGGGTAGCGTGCACACTATGGCGCAACTGCATCAGGCGCATCCATTGTTGCTGGTCCGGAAATGCCTCGAGCATGGCGACGCCCTCCGCTGTCTCGGTGAAATAACTCAACATCGGGTAAAGATGCAAATCCGCCAGGGAAAGCGCCTGATCGATCAGACGCGTATACACGCTGATGCTCAAACCCGGCAGTTTGATGTCAGCCATTGTCAGACTCACGAGCCTGCTGTTTGGCGAGCACTGCCTTGTCGCGCGGCGCGGTTTCGAAACAGAGGTATCGCTCGCGCTCGATTGCAAACCAGGGTTGTGCGCTCTGTAACCAGACCTGCGCAGTCGGATGAAAATTCCGCGTATCGTCCAGCGCTCCCGCCTTGATGCTGACGCTTTGCCCGGGAGCATTCGAGCCATACCTTATTAGAGTGCTGCAGTTGGGGCAAAAGTGACAGCGTTTGATGCGGTCGTCTGCGCCTGGCGTGTTTATCGTCACCCTGGTTACTCCACGTTACTCGTCAGCCTATATTATCAAGAATCTCGGCGGTCGAGCGAACCCTGCAAGACTCGCCATCCAAACTGACCAGATTGACGCGGTGTATCTCGTCACCGCTGTAATGAATACCGTCATAACCAATGCGCCCAAAGGCCGCGGTGGCATCGCTGATCAGCGTGACTTCAAATCCAGGGGCGGAGGCCATACGTGTCGATGCGGATACGCAGTAATCGGTGGTTAGACCGATAATCACCAGTTGTGAAATGTTACTGTCGCGCAGGCATTGCTCGAGGCCGGTGCCGATAAAGGCGCTGTTTACCGTTTTACGGAAAACCTGCTCGCCTGTCGTTGGCTGCACCTCTTGCTTGAAGGCGTTGCCCGGCAACTCGGGGCGCAAAGCCGAATCCGGCTCGGTGGAGCAGTGTTGAATGTGTACGATCGGTAAGCCGCGCTCACGCCAGGCGGTCAGCCAGCTTGCCATATTGGATTCAGCCTGTGGATTATTACGCTGGCCCAGGGATGGCGATGCCAGACCCTGTTGTACGTCAATAATCAGCAATGCAAGCTGAGATGTGTCTGACCGCGGCATCAACGACACTTCGCCGCAATGTCTTTGATACCGTTTGCAAATTGAATGATCTCGAGGCGGCTGTAACGACTGTGTACCGGCTGCGTGGATCCCGGTTGGTGGTCGCGATTGATGCCTGCGCGGTGCTCGGTTTTTGGTCGGATTGGGCGCGCTACAAAACCGCCGCCACAGTTTGGGCAGACATTGCTGAGTGGACCTTCAACACAGTTCGCACAGAAGGTGCACTCATAACTGCAGATGCGTGCCTTCTCGGAATCGGGCGGCAAATCGCAGTTGCACAGTTCACAGTTTGGACGAATTTCCAGCATGGTTGTGGTCAGTTGGTACTCACACCAGGCGATAGCTCAGTGCAAACGGGTCCCATGTGGGGTCACGATGCCATTCGTATTCAGCCCAGACCGCCACCTGCTCGGCGGTTTCCTGTCCTGATATGCGGGCAATCAGTGCCAGAGACATGTCGATCCCGGCTGACACACCCGAGGAAGTAAAAAAATCATCGTCCTCTACCCAGCGGGCCTGTTTTTGCCAGTCAACCCGCTTGCCCTGGGACACTACCCATGCAAAAGCTGCCTTGTTAGTGGTTGCACGCCGGCCGTCGAGCAGTCCGGCAGCGGCCAGCAGCGCACTGCCGGTGCATACTGAGGTAACGTATTGCACGGTTTTCGCCTGGGACTGCAGCCAACCCAGCAGTACCGGGTTGCCGACTTCGCGTCGCGTACCACTGCCGCCAGGAACCAACAGGATATCTGACGTCGGGCAAGCTTCGAAGCGATAGTCGACTAGCGATTTTGGCCCCTGGCTGCTGGCGACTATGTCCCCGCTTTCAGAGACCAGGAAGATTTCGAACTGTTCAGGCAGCAAGCCAAACATTTCCAGCGGGCCAAATACGTCGAGTAATTCGAAGCCCTCGAATAAAACCACGGCTACCGATAAGCGGTTTGTCATTTTGGCAGTTCCCTGGCGCGGCACATGGAAAGCAGGGTAATGATTTGTTTCCGGGTCATCAACCGAATTCCCGAATTGCATTGAAGATGATATAAGCACCCAGCGTCAGTAGCGAAAGAAAAAATATCCGCCGAAAAACGCTCTCGGAAATAACGGCTCGTATCGCCTGACCGAGCAACATACCAGCCATGGCCGGCAGCAAAGCTATCGAGGAATCCAGTAACTGCGCTTCGTCGATCAGGCCGTAACGGCCAAGCGCGAGCGCCAGCATCAGCGTAGACAGGGTAAACAACATGCCCATCGCCTGAAGTAACTGTTCGCGCGACAAACCGAGGCCGTTCAAATACATCACACCGGGTACCACAAAGGAACCGGTCATGCCGGTTAGCAGGCCGTTGAACAAGCCCGCCAGTGGACCACTCCAGCCCTCCCAGCGCGCCACGATATGGAGCTTGACCCCCGCCAGACTGACGGCTGCATAAATCATTAGCAGCGCTCCGAGCAACGCGGAAAGCAGCGTCAGGTCGACATGAATCAATGCCATTGCCCCGATCCACACGGTCAGGCTGGCGCAGAGCAGGAAGGGCCACAGGCGTAGTATTAACAGGCGGGTATTCCCGCCGATACTCGCTTGCCACAGGTTGGTGGCGAAGGATGGCACCAGCAGCAAAGCCATCGCGCCCGGCAAATCGAGAACCACGGTCAAAATGGCTAGGCTGACCGTTGGCAGGCCAAGACCGATGACGCCCTTGATTGTGCCGGCGAGCAGAAAAGTCGCCATCACGATCAAGCTTGTCACTTCAGGCACCAAATATGCCGGGCAGAAATGACGCCATCATTGCGGACAGGTGCACCGGGAAACGATTACAGGGTAATTATCTGGTCGGGCATGTTACCTGCCAGCGCCTCATACAGGTTGGGAAAGCAACCGATAACAGCGCCGTCAACAAGCTTGCCGTCGATTTCGCGCTCGTAACAGCATTGATCGCAGCCCATCAGCAGCATTTTTTGATCCTTTGCGACTTTCGCCAGCCGTTCACCCAGCGGATCGCCTTTAACCAGCACGTAATTATTATCTTCGAAGAAGAACATGCCGACGACTTCGGGGCCGTGCGCCTGTTCTTCGAGCTGAGGCAGGATCATCTTGCCGAGTTTGTAGGAAACCGTGTGTCCCTGGCTGGAAAAAATATATGCAACTTTCATTTAATACCTCTTGGTGCTGCCTGTTGTTAGAATTTGCCATGGCCGTATCGATCGAGTTTGACAGGCCCGAAGATGAATGTTTACCGCTGTCGGGTTCGCGTCCAGACAGACGGACGCAAGGTATCATGAGTGTGCTCTAAGGTCAGATAATGTTTACCTGTCACTGCGCTTACGGCGTCAGCGCGATGCCGGCACTGTAGGTAACGACATTGTGGTTTCCCTGTTTATCGGTAACCTGCCATTCACCTTCCTTGAGCCCATCGCGATAGTGACCGTTTTCCATAATGTTACCGTCGTCGTCCCAGGAGGTATATTCCCCCTGTAATTTCCCGTCCCGGTCATTTTGTAGTTGCAGAATCAAAATGCCATTTCTAACCAGTTGCAGCGGGCCGGTACGCACAAAATTCCCGGGTGTTTTCTCCCAACTGCAACTTTGCAGGATGATGCCATCACCTAGCCCGGTGTTTACTTTGTTGCCAAGCGGGCACTGGAACTCGTCTTCGATAAGCAGGTGCAGCATCGACAGCAGGACTGCCACCAGCACCAGGCCGGTCATGCGCGCCGTCGGTTTCCTGTTACGCTCAGGCTTCTCTGTCGGTAGTGGCTCGATGATTAGTTCCGCGACCTGGCCTGATCCTGCGCGGCCCGATCGACCGTGGTCAGGCGGATTTCAAGCAATGGCAGAAACCGTCCAGGGATGCTGCCCGATTCCATTTCGCCGATGACCCGGGCGCCTGCGGTGCGATAAAACTTGAGCGCGTGTGGATCGCCCTGGATGTTCATGGTCTGAGCGCTGAGAGCCACGGCATGGGTCTTTGCGTGGTGCATTAACTGTCTGCCGATTCCCTTGCCGATATGTTCCGCTTTCACGAACAGAGCGCCCAGCTCGACCTGGGAACCCGAAAGATTATCGAGCGCGTAAAAACCGGAGATTTCCTGCTGTGTCGCGGTAACCACATAGTGGATTTTGTCGCTGGAGATGGATTCCGTCGTCACCATCAACTCCCGCCGGCAGGCCTGCATGACTTCCGGCGGATATCCCCAGTTTGCCTTCGAGCCAAATGCCAGTTCACTGAGTTTTGTAGCATCTGTCGGCAAGGCATCTCGAAACGATACTGGTATTACCATGCGTGTAGTACCCGCATTGCTGTAGTCGGCGCAGTGACCACTTCAGCCGATGCCCTCAACCAGTACCAGGTTGGTGCGAGCCGAGCGTTTACGATGCTCTGCAAGCGCCTGGTAATCAGGGTCGGCAAGCCACTCCTGTGCCTCCCTGGAGTCTGGAAACTTCATAATGACCATACCCGGATAAGCCCAATCGCCCTCAAGGATATGGATATCGTTTTTTGACGTTGCCAGCAACTCTCCACCGTGGCGCTCGAAGATGGGCATGAAGCCCGCGAGGTATTTGGCGTATTCGTCTACATCGTCAATTTGAATCTGGGCAAGTACGTAAGCGCTCATGGGTGACCTCCGGCGGTTATTGACCCGATACGGGTTGCTTTCAAGGCATGAGTGGACATCAGTATAAAGCTGGTTGTGCCTGGTCGTCACGGCTTTCGCTTTCCGGCCAGGGCTGCAGAATCTGATTTTTTGTTGCTGGGAGAGATGAGAATGACAGGGACGTCGTAAAGACGCTGTAGCGGGTTTGTACTCCCGATGGCAGACTTGACGCAGTTAGCCGGCGAGCAGGCCACTTTGCGCGATGCCGTCGAGGATGAACTGTACGGCGAGCGCCGACAACAGCACGCCCATGACTCTTCCGACCACGTGCATGCCGGTGACACCCAACATTTTCTGCAGTTTGCTTGCCGATAACAAGGCGAGCAGAGTGAGCAGCAACATTGCCACCAATGCAGCTACCACCGTGGCCTGGTGAGCCAGGTCTCCCTTTGCGTCGGCTATCAGCAGCATGGTTGCACCCATCGAACCGGGACCGGCGAGTAAGGGGGTCGCCAGCGGAAACACCGAAATATCTTCCTTGGATTCGGCTTCCTGGCGTTCCGCGCTGATGGTAGAGCTACCGCTGTTTGAGCGTGCAAAAACCTTGTCGATGCCAATCAGCAACAGCAGGATCCCACCTGAAATTCTGAGTGCGGCCAGGGAAATGCCGAGACCGCTAAGCAGGTATTCGCCGATCAGCGCAAATGCGAGCAGAATGCCGCCGGCTATGATGGTACCTCGCACTGCCATCGAGCGGCGCGCCCTGGCATCCGCCGAAACGGTCAATGCCGCGAACATTGCCGACACACCGATGGGTCCGATGGTCGCGAAAAAGGTGGTGAAGGCAAGTCCGGCCAGTTCCATCATATCAATCTGCCCCCGGTTTCCGGCGCAACTTCCGCGTCGAATTGCATAGTCATTGATCTATTTCCATTTGAGTTGGCGACTGGCGCCTAAGCTAGCCGATTTGAGGTCATCATAGTCGATACTGGCGCAGCAAGCTAAGGCTCAGCAGTGGACGCAAGGGCCTTTATTGGCGGTTTATGAAGCTCAGCAAACTATGCCAGAAGCCGCGCTCAACAGTTGTTTGTTTCTCCTGAACTTGATCCAGTATGCCCGGGAACACGCGTTCGAGCTCGCCCGGATCAAAAAACAGGCCCTTGCAGGCCGCGCAGAAATCGAGCTCGGTTCTATCGACAACCACTGCCTTGAGATGGCGTCCACTACAGCTTGGACACTTGCGGCGGCTTTCGCGAAATTCCAGATCAATAATGGAATCGAGCATTTCCTCGACACCGGCCCCATCTTTGCTGTCAGCTAGCAAGCGGTGTAGCGAGTGGCCACGAATCCAGGTGCCGGAGCAGGTCGGGCAGGTGCACACGGGCAGTCCGCTGTCGGAGGCGGCATCGAAGCTGCGGTTACATCCTGGGCAATTCATTTCGGCTGATCGCGGTAGTGGGTGATTTAGAGTACAAGGGAGGTTTCTGCTTTGACGAACCTTTATGGTCTTCGATTCTACGAATTATCGGCGCCAGTGCGAGCGAAAATAACAGGTGTTTGCATCATCATCGGCTGGCACGACTCGGGCCAGGTCAGGATTGCAACCATCAGGCAATAGATGTAATACCTGGGTTTACGGTTCCTGACCCCCTGGCTACTTAAGCTTCGAGGCCCAAATCGCCAGTCTATGTTTCATCGCAAGCTGAGAAATCTGATCCTGAGGCACCGGCTGAATAACTTTATCGTGTACCAGTAGCCGATATATATATTCAATTTTCTCGGTTGCAGAATCCGTGGGTTCAAACTCAACTACGCCCCTTTCTTCGCCGTATTTCATGCCTTCGGCGATGGCCTTTTTCACCAATTCCTTTTCATTTTTCAATTTCTTCATTGGTCCGACCGCAGATATGTGTTTCGTGACATCTGATAAAAATACATGCAAACCCTCCAGATGGCTATTTTCTCCAGCAGAGCGCATTTCAATTGGCCCCTCTGTTACGCAGCCTTGAACAATAATGGTTATTTTGGTTCCAATCGCGTGGTCGAAAATTTACCATCAACCTGTGTGATTTCCAAATCTCCTGGCCATTGTCATGATTAGCTTTGGGTGCAATCGGGGTCGACCCCTATAATCGACCGGCTCCAGCATCCTACTGTCAAATATCGAAAGGGTCGGGTAAGCAGCCCGGTTTTGCTGCTTCAGCCCTTATTTATAAGCCTTGTACGAGGATTGATCGATCATACTCGTTGTAGACACCTTCTTTACGATACTCCGAATCGTTGACATCCAGTTTTAAAAGATAATAGTCCCTGGATTTCGTTCCCACCAGAATGAATCTGAAGAAAATTCTCTCTTCACTGACTTCAGAGATCGCATATACAATAATTGTTTCCACCGCGCCGAAAATTTCGTATCCGACCAGACGTATATCCGCACCCTGATTTCTATTTCGTATAGAAGCGACAATTGAGGAAAACTCCCCGGGAGATACTTCCTCTTTAAATTTGTCATCAGTCCATTCATAGGAGAGTTGTTTACCCTTATCGGATTTAAAGCCTGACAGAAAATCGATGATCAGTTCTGCCGCTCGAACTTCATCATGAACGACAATGCCTGTACTACATCCCGCAACCAGCAGTAAAAATAAAAACAGGGTCGAGTTTTTCATGGCTGTATGACCTACGATGCTCGCATCTGCCGCGTTCGGCCACGTGCGTTGTCAGGTGAAGGTTCAGATTTTTTCAAAATATAAGGGATGCACTGCATAGCCACTTAAACCTTTCAAAAAAACGTTTGGCAGAAGCCA
>Ga0055584_100004403_pt1 | contig 13848 bp, 14 predicted proteins | sample OSDHelmetaG_FD_58716 | JGI IMG/M metagenome (GOLD analysis project Ga0055584, IMG submission 58716) | Pelagic marine sediment microbial communities from the LTER site Helgoland, North Sea, for post-phytoplankton bloom and carbon turnover... | ecosystem: Environmental > Aquatic > Marine >... | reverse complement strand
TCGGCGCGATGGGCGCGGTGGGCAGCGAGTTCGCCACGGACAACACCGTGACGCTGTCCGCGGGAGACCTCCCGGCGAACTCCTTCGGCTTCTTCCTGACGAGCATGAGCCAGGGCTTCACGGCCAACCCGGGCGGGAGCCAGGGCAACCTGTGCCTCTCGGGTTCCATCGGGCGCTACGTGGGGGCCGGGCAGATCAAGAACTCTGGCACGGCCGGCGCCTTCGACCTGGCTCTGGACCTCACCCAGACGCCGACTCCGACGGGCCTGGTCAGCGTCGCCGCGGGTGAGACCTGGAACTTCCAGGCCTGGTACCGCGACGCCGTCGGCGGCTCGGCCACCTCGAATTTCTCCGACGGGCTCTCGATCGCCTTCCAGTGAGCGCTTGAGGGCGGGAGCGCGGCGCACGCCGGCGCGTCCTTCCAGAATCAAGAGAGGCCCCGCTGCTCCCTGGGGAACAGCGGGGCCTCTCGCGTTGTTTGCGTTCCCCTCAGGCGGCGTCCTCCGCTGCCTGGGGCGACGCCATGACCTGAACCGAAGGGCTGATCGCCCCCGAGGAGGCGGCGTTGCAGAGGCGCTCGAGCATGCTGGCCGAGATCTCGTTGCCGCGAGCCACGATGAGCGTCCCGGAGCTGGCGTAGACGTCCTCGTCGATCACCATGCCCACGTGCAGCTCTTTGACGTTGAGCCGCCTGACCACGCGCTCCTGGCCGGGGAGCTTGGCGCCCCGGAGGAGGTGGAGGACGCGCGGCTCGAAGCGACCATCGTCCCGGGACATGGCCCCCACCGCTGACTCCGGGGAGTGACCTCGAATCACCAGGTCATCGAACGCCAGCGCCGCGGTGAGCGCCAGCGTCCCCACGCCAACGGTCCTCGGCAGGCTCTGCCCGGACGTGTCGTCGAAGCGGAGCCCCTGATGGGCGATGATCTCCGCCACCTCCTCGAGCCTGGGGATCTTGCACAAGAGGTCCCTCGCGACCTCGGCGTGACGGCTCAGCATCTTCTCGGCATGGGAGGAGAGCGGCTCGCCCTTGGAGCGCCGGTGGAGGATGTCCGGGGGAACCGCGATGTGGCCAATCTGCGACAGCAGCGCGGCCGTCTCGAAGCGCCAGGGGTCCGCGAGGCCGAGGCCCAGGACGATCTGGCGGACGTACTCACGGACGCGGCTCGAGCGCCCGAAGGTCTCCGGGCTCGACAGGGCGAGGACCTCAACGAGGACCTCGATGCTGCCCCGGACCGTCTCCTCCAGGAGCAAGCGCTCCGCCTCGTGGAGACCGAACTGCTCGAGTCCGGCGTCCACCGCGGACCGGAAGGTCTGGGGAGGGCAGGGCTTGGTCAGGAAGCGGAAGATGTGGCCCTGGTTGACGGCGTCGATCGCGGCGTCGAGGTCCGCGTTCCCCGACAGCATGAGGCGCACCGTGCTCGGGCAAAGGTCGCGGGCATGCTCAAGGAACTCCGCGCCGTTCATCTCGGGCATCTGGTAATCGCAGATCACCAGGGCGAAGGGCCCATCTGATTTCAGCGCCGCGAGGCCAGCCCGCGCGCCGCAGGCGACCCGAATGTCGTACGACTTGCGGTGAACCCGCCGGATGCCGTCGAGCAGACTCTGCTCGTCGTCCACCACGAGGATCCTGCGGCGCGAGAGACCGCGCGGAGGTTGTGCTTCTGGCTGGGTCGACATGGTTCCTAGGCCGCGTCGGCTCCGCTCGGACGGCCGAGCTGTTCGGCGAGGGCGCGCCACTCGGGGAGGCGGCCCAGAACACCGAGCCGGCGGAGGTGCTCCTCGTCCATCGGCCGCATGGGCGCGTCCTGATTCAGGTTGACCTCGTGGGCGAGCGCGTCCGCCACGTGTACGGCCGTCACGATCCCGAACTCAGCAGGCTCGGCCTCTGCGGGGTCATGGTGCCGGCCGACCGCCTCGACCACCGGGAGCGGAATCCCCCAGAGCGTCAGCAGGTAGGCGCCGACGCTCGCGTGAAACGGCACCTCGCTGCCGCTGACCTCCTCCTCTTGCTCCCCCGCCGCTGCGAGCACGATCCGCCCGACGTCGTGGAGGAGCCCGGCCAGGAAGTACCTGTCCGCGACCTCCCGCTCGTCGGACATGCCGCGGGCGATGTTCGCCACGAGGGAACCGTGCGCTTGCTCCCGCTGGAGCGAGAAGCCCGGCTGCGCCGCCGCCGCGCTGAAGCGTTGGTGCACCTCGGCCGACAGGACGAGCATCCGCACCAGGTTCATCCCCAGGAACGAGGTCGCGTCACGGACACTCTCCACCCGCTGCGCCACCGCGAACATGCTCGAGTTCGCCAGCTGGATCAGCTTCATGCTGATCGCGGCGTCCCGCTCGATGATGGCGGCGACCTCCTTGAGCCCCGCGTCGGGGTCATTCATGACCCGGGTGAGGGAGCTGTAGACCTCGGGGACCGAGGGGAGCGCGCCCATGGATCCCACCAGGTCGCGCATTCGATCGGTCTTCGATGAGAGGCGCGTCCGGAAGGCTCGCTCGATCGCCTTCCGCAGGTCCAGCGGGTCGCACGGCTTCGAGAAAGACTGATGGGCCAGCAGCGCCGCGGGGAGGGTCGACTTCACGCCGGCCGCGCCCGTGAGGAGCAGCCGGATCGTCCCGGGGAAGCGCTCCTGGACTGCCCTCAACAGCTCCGCGCCATCCATCGGCGCCATGTTCAGGTCGGTCATCACCACGTCGGTGGGGTGCTGCTCCATGAACGCGAGCGCGTCCGCCCCCGTCAGGAAGTAGTGCGACTCCCAGTCCCTGCGCCGCGAATAGAACTGACGCCGGATGGCGTCGAGGACCATCTGCTCGTCGTCGACGACCACCAGGCGCTTCAAGAGACCACCTCCCGCTCGCGGCCGAGGGGCAGGCGGATGATGAAGGTGGTCCCCACGCCCACCTCGCTCTCCACGGAGATGGTCCCCTGGTGCTCCTGCACCACGACCTTGTGCGCCATCGAGAGGCCCTGCCCCGTGCCGTCGCCCACGGCCTTCGTGGTGAAGAACGGGTCGAAGATCCGCTGCCGGATCTCGGCTGGAATCCCCGCGCCCGTGTCGCTCACGCGGATCTCGGCGAACTCGCCGGCGTTGCGTGTGCTGACCTTGATGAGGCCCTTCTCGGACGCCCCGTCCCCGAGCTTCTCACGCAACGCGTAGGCGGCGTTCACGATCATGTTCAGGAGGACCTGCGAGATCTCACCGGCGTGGCAGAAGACGTGCGGGAGGTCCTCGTCGAGGTCCTTCTCCACGTTGGCGACGTACTTCCACTCGTGGGAGGCAACGTTGACCGTGGTCTCCAGCGAGCGGTTGAGGTCTGCGAGCGCCCGCTCCGATGCGCCGGAGTGCGAGAACTCCTTCATCGCCTTCACGATGGTGCTCACGCGCTGAAGCCCCTCGATGGACTGGTCGAGCGCCGTCGGGAACTCCTCCAGGATATAGTCGAGCTCGATCTCCTCGAAGACCTCCTTCAGGGCCTTCGCCTCACCCTCACAGTCGCCGCCTTCGATGGCGGTCTCCAGGAGCTGGCGGACCCTGCCCAGGGCCGGCGCGAGCTGCTCGAAGGTGTCCTTCAGGAAGCGGGTGTTGTCACCAACGAACTGGGTCGGCGTGTTGATCTCGTGGGCGACCCCCGCCGCGAGCTGACCGATGGACTCCATCTTCTGGGCGAGCAGGAGCTGGGCGTGAGTCTCCTCGAGCATGTCCGTGGCCTCGCGCAGCCCGAGGTGGACCGCGATCCGCGCCTTCACCTCGCCCATGTGAAAGGGCTTGGCGATGCAGTCGCAGCCGCCCACGGCGAACGCGCGCTCGATGTTGGTGGGCTCGGAGTGGCTCGTCAGGAAGAGCACGGGGATCGGCGCCGTCTTGGCCATGCCCTTGAGGCGCAGGCAGGCCTCGAAGCCGTCCATCGAGGGCATCTGGACGTCGAGCAGGATGATGGCCGGACGGTGCGCCACGGCCAGCTCGATGGCCTCGTGACCGTTGGAGCCCTCGATGGTCCGGTAGCCCGAGTTCGAGAGGGAGCGGGCCAGTAAGGTCCGGTTCGTCCGGTTGTCATCGACGATGAGGATGGTCTGGGAAGCGCTCATGAGCGGGCACCATCGGCACGGAAGGCCTCGACCGCGAGCCGCAGACGCGCCAGCTCGACCCTGAGCAGCTCGAGCTCGACGGCGGCGTCCTTCAGTCCGCCCCCCTTGAGGTCCAGCTCCAACTGGCTTGCCAATGTCCGGAGTCCCTCGGCGCCAACGTTCGCCGCGGCGCCCCGCAGCTCATGGGCAATCTCTGCGATCCGATCGATGTCGCCTGCAGCATCCGCCTGGCTCATCTGCTCGATCTGCACGGGGGTCTGCTCGAGAAAGATCCCGAGCACCTCAACGAGGAGGTCGCCGTCCCCTTCGAATCGCTGAAGGGCAGAGTGAACCGCGAGCACCATGGAGTGTCGCTCCGCAGGCTCAGTTCTGGTGACCGAGCTCAGGAGTCCCGCGAGGGCGCGGAGCTCCTCCATCGAATTCGAGTCGGTGACCGCCGGCCAGGTCGCGCCATCGCCGCTGGAGACGCAGAGGTGTCCCTCCCGGAGCCCCTCCTGGACCACAGAGACAAGCTCCCGCAGGCGCTCCGTCCCCTCCGGTCCCAGGCCGCCGTCGGCCTCCATGGCCCTCAGCAGGTCAGCGGACTCGTGAAGCGCTCTGTCGTGGTCGGGGGGGGATTTCATGGGCGTTGGATGCACGGCCCATTCTAAGGGTAAACCCGAACTCGCCGCGCAGGGGTCTGATCGGGAGTCCCCCTGGGGGACCTTTAGGCATCCCCAGAGTCCCGACCAGGAACCCCAGATGGGCACATCCGCCGCACACGACCCGCTCTGCCCACCTCGGGAGGTCGCCCCGCCGAAAGGTCTTGATCAGAGACTTCCCGGCCAGCGAACGACCGCCGGGTCACGGGGCCCAAGGGGCACCCTCTTCAGCCTGATGCTCTCGGCCCTAGCGCCCGTTGGCGTGAGAGCAGGTGAAGCACTTGTGGTAGAGGCCACGCTGCTTCGACTGGCACTGGTTCTGGGTGAGGCGATGCTGGATGAGTGGAGTCAAGCCGTCCACGCGGGTGGGGCACTGCAACGCGAGGTCCGCCGAGGGCTTCGCCGCCGCGTGATCCACGCTGGACTCGAACAGTTCGGCCTGCACGGCCGGTCCTTGGTTGCTCCCGCTCATCTGTGCTCTCCTCCTCAGACGCTGACGCGCTCGGCGCGCCCGGTCACGGATCCCCTCTCCTCACCGGTGATCGATCGACACCGGGACAACGTCCCGGCACCCCGACCTTCGGCGCGCCAGCCACTTTCTAAGGGGGCTATCGGTCCACCGCGCCGAGGATTGACCAAAAAATGCGGCCTTCGGGGCTCAGGAGACGTCAGAGCCCTTCAAGCCACCGCGAAGCGAGGCCATGGCATCACGCGCGGCGTCGGGCCCCCGGTGTCCGTCGCGGGAAAGCTCCACCGCGGCCACGCCTGAGAAACCGCTGCGGACGAGTCCCCCGAGGGCGTCGGCGAGGTCGAGGTCACCCTCACCGAAAGCGACATGCTGATGGAGCCCCCTCGGACAGTCCGCCAGGTGAACGTGCGCCAGCCGCGACGACCAGCGCTCGATGACCCCGCTCACGGGCTCGTCACCGGTCACCACGCAATGCCCGACGTCCAGGGTCAGGCCGAGGTCATCGACGTCGGCGCCTCCCCGGTCGAGGAGCGCGGCGAAGCCTGCCGGGCGCTCCACGAACATGCCCGGCTCAGGCTCGAAGGCGACCCGGACCTCCGCCCCTCGCGCATGATCGAGCACCTGGACCAACCCCTCGACGAGGCGGTCACCCAGCCCATGGCCTGGCTCCTCATCCAGCGTGCCCTGCACCCCCTCGGGAGCAGAGCCCGCCCAGAGCGAGACCACGTCCGCGCCCAGGCCCGCCGCGAGGTCGATACAGCGCCGATAGAAGTCAACCCGTCTGGTCCGGCCACCGGCCTCCGCCTCCAGGAGCGACGGGCGGTGCTTGCGCCTTGGATCCAGCAGGAATCTCGCGCCCGTCTCGATCGCGACGGCGAGGCCCAGGTCCTCCAGCTGGGCGCGGGTCGCGGCCACCTCCCCCTGTCGCAGGTGGAAGGGGTCGAGCCCCCCCACGTCCGGCGTGATCGCGACGGCCTCATAGCCGAGGTCACCGATGAGGTCGAGCGCCTCCGGGAGACGGTGAGAGCCGAGCCCGTTGGTGTTGTAGCCGATCCGGAACATGAGCCCTCAATTCAGCCCTCGCGCCGCGCGGGGTCCCCCTCGACCTCACCCGCATCAGGCTCGGACGCCGCTTCATCGGGGGGCGCCTCCCCGCTGGCCCCGGACAGCTCCTCACCCTCCAGCGAGTCCAGCTCCTCCGCACCCGTCGGCTCCCTGCGATCCAGGTCCTCCTCCGCCGACCACTCGCCGCTGGCGATGATCCCCTCGGCCGGGCGGATGTCCACGGAGGAGTCGTAGTACTCCTCGGCGCGAGCCGCGTCCGGATCCTCGGCGTCGGCGTCGGCGTGATGGTCCAGCGCGGCGGCGGGGGGCGGCGACGAGGGCGCCACGTCGAAGTCTGCCGCCCTCGGAACGCTCATCTCGATGTCCCGCCGCACGCGGCGCAGCTCCTCCTCGAGGCCGGTATCGCGCCACATCTTGGTCACGGCGCGACGGGCGCGCATGACGTGGGCCACCGCGCGCAGGGCCACGTCAGGGAGCCTCGAGCCGAAGACCATCAGCGCCGCAGCGACGACGACCAGGAGCTCGAACCCGTTGATCGTGCCGAAGATCGCGAGCGTACAGGGGAGCATCAGCGATCCACCCGCCGATCCCAACGGACGAGCAAGGCCGGCACGCGGACCCCCGCCAGCGCCAGCAGAGCAGCTGAGATGAGGAGGAGCTCCGTCAGGTGGACGGAGCCGATGAGCGCGAGAGGGGCGGAGAGCATGGAGGGGTGCCGCGGATTCTAACCGCACGCTCGATCAGAGCTTGAAGAGGTCGACACGCCGGAATTCGGCCTCGGCTCCCTCGGCCTGGAGCGCGATCTGGCCCGACGATGCCGTGCAGTCGCTGCCCTCGTTGACCAGCTCCCCGTTGACCCAGATCTTGATGTCCCGGTAGCGACACTCGATGACCATCTGGTTCCACTCCCCCTCGGGCTTCTCGGACCCGTCGGTGAGGTTCAGGATGCGGCGGCGCTGGCCCTCCTCGACCCCCCACTTGGTCGGGTCTGGCCCGCGCCGCGTCTCCATGTCCGGCGTCTGGATATCCTCGCCGATGCACCAGAAGTCCCCGGCGTTCCCGTGGTGCATCTGGCACTCGATGGATTGGGGGAACATCCCGTACAGACGGCGGGGCGTCGAGCAGTGCACGAGCACGCCGCAGTTCCCCGGCTTCCCGGTCCATCGGTACTCCACCTCGAGCCGGTAGTCCCGATAGGAACGGTCGGTGATCAGGTGCCCCTGGGGCGCACCGCGGCTGACGAGGAGCCCGTCACGGACGATGAAGGTCGGCGTGATGTTCGGATCGTCGTCAGCCTTGGGGATGTCCACGCGCCAGCCGTCGAGGGTCTTGCCGTCGAAGAGCGCCTCTCGAACCGGCGCGCGCTCCCCGCCTCCATCGCCACCACCGCAGGCAACGAAGGCTCCGGCAGCGAGGAGAGCGCCGCAAGCAGCAGAGAGCGCCCGGAGGCAGAGAGTAGGGTGATCCATCGGTGCGCGGGGGCTTCAGTAAGCCTCGGAGAAAGCCCCAGGATAACGACCGGGGACAATCCCGAACGGCCTCCCCGCGGAACCCCGCGGAGGCTAACCTCGCCCCGATGGATCCCCAGTTCGTCCTCGCCGCGGGCTTCTACGTGGTCTTCGTGCTCTCCACCGTCCTCCACGAGGCGGCCCACGCCTGGGCGGCGCTGCGCCTCGGGGACGACACGGCGCAGCGCGCGGGGCAGGTCTCCCTCGACCCGATCCCTCACATCACCCGAGAGCCCATCGGCATGGTCGTGCTGCCGATCCTGACCCTCGCCTTCATCGGCTGGCCCCTCGGCTTCGCCAGCGCGCCCTACGATCCGGTCTGGGCGGACCGCTACCCGCGCCGGGCGGGCTGGATGGCGCTCGCCGGGCCAGCCGCCAACCTGCTCCTCTTCCTGCTCGCCGTCGCCGGACTCCGCTGGGGCCTCGCGGGGGGGCTCTTTCAGGCCCCCGAGGTCCTCAGCGTGTACTCCGTGGTGGAGACGGCCGGCTCACCCGTCGGACGCTCCTTCGCGATCTTCCTCAGCCTCGTCTTCGTCCAGAACCTGCTGCTGCTGATCTTCAACCTGATCCCGGTGGCGCCGCTCGACGGCAGCGCCGCCGTGGCCCTGGTGCTGCCGTCGAGGACGTTCTCCTCGTTCTCTCGGCTGATGACCCGGCCAGGCATGTCGATCATCGGCCTCGTTCTGGCCTGGAACCTCTTCCCCCTGCTCTTCGAACCCGCCTACGTCGCGGCGCTCAAGTTGGTCTACGGGAGCCTCTCCCTCGGGTGACCCCCGGGGCAGAATGCGGGCGCAGCAAATCCGCCTCTTCGCCGATGTCTAGCACCTCCAAGTTCATCCTCGTCCTCCTCGGCCTCTCGCTGGGAGCTTCCGGCACGGCCAGCGCACAGGAAGCCCTGACGTCCCCGCCCGTCGACGAGTCCGGCGCGGTGAAGGTCGACGTCTCGTTCCTGCTGGTGGACGTCATGGGCGTCCACGACGCCGACCAGGAGGTCAGCGCCGACCTCTTCTTCAGGCTGAACTGGACGGACCCGCGGCTCTCCAGAGATGAGGACGGCAGCCGCTTCCTGAAGGTGGACGAGATCTGGTCCCCCAACTTCCAGTCCACCACTGGCCGTAGCACCAGAGAGATGCTCCCCCGCCTTGCGGTCGTGGACGCCGAGGGCAACGCCTCCTACACCCAGCGGCTCACCGGTCGATTCGGCGCGCCGACGTTCCTCGCGGACTTCCCGTTCGACGAGCACGACCTCTCGTTCCCGTTCTTCTTCGCGACCAGCCAGGGGGTCGTCGACTTCGACGTGAATGAGGGACCGATCGTGGAGATCTCGAGCCTCCTCTCCACCCCCGATTGGGAGATCACCGGCGGCGAGATCTCCACCGAGCCGCTCCCGATCAGCGCGGCCCTGCCGCCCGTTTCAGGGGCGACCTTCACGATTCACGCCAAGCGGATCACCTCCCACTACATCTGGAACACGATCATCCCGCTGATCGTCATCGTGATGATGTCGTGGACGGTCTTCTGGGCGCCCCCGGCGCAGATCGCCGTCCAGTTCGGCTTCTCCGCCACGTCGATCCTGACGGTCATCGCCTACCGCTTTGCCCTCGCCAACCAGGTCCCGCCCCTGTCCTACAGCACGCGGCTGGACGCCTTCCTGAACGGCGCCTTCATCCTCGCCTTCCTCGCGCTGGTCGAGGTGATCATCACCGCCCGGCTCATCTACCGGGAGCGCGTCGCGACGGCCGAGCGGGTCGACTTCCACGCCCGCTGGCTCTTCCCCGTCGTGCTCAGCAGCATCGCCCTGCGCGCGTTCTTCCTCTGATCAGGCGCCAGCCCGGCGGAGGAGCCAGAGGTTCCGCGCCTGGACGAGGGGGCCCGGAAGGAACCCCGCGATGAAGATCGGGTCGCCGAGCTCGAAGACGTAGGCCAGCAGCAACAGGTTGCCAGACAGGCTCAGCCACCAGAAGGAGGCCGGGAAGTGGGCGTCTCCCGATTGCTCGCTGGCGTACCACTGGACCACGAAGCGCGAGCCGAAGAGGGACTGGCCGAGGAAGGCGACGGCCACCCAGAGGGCATCCGCCGTGCCGGAGGTGGCGCTCTCCAAGGCGAGGCCAAGAAACCCCAGCCCGCTCAGGCCCGCGAGCAGGAGCGCCGGGCGGCGGCTGAGCCTGCCGGCGTTGGGCCCGAGGTAGGCGATGGAGACGTTGCGCAGGTAGATGAGGAAGGTGAGCCCATAGCCGAGGCTCAGCGGCAGGTCAGCGAGGTCGATCGAGTAGCTGCCCAGGAGCACCGCACCCGCCACGGAGAGCCACCAGAAGGCCCGCGGCGCGACGCTCCTCCCGGCCCGCTCCGACAGGAGCCACTGCACGAGGAAGCGGGAGAAGTAGCAGGTGTTGCCCAGCCAGCCGATTGCCTCCATCCACGTCATGGTTGAGTAGCAGGGGCTGCGAGTCACCCCTGACGGGTCCGCTCGCCTGACCGGCCTCGCGAGAGGCTACCACGCAGGCGTCTCGATCAGCGGTTGCGATAGACCGAGTGGCACTCGAGGCAACTCTCGGCGACCGCCTCATACGCCAGCTCAAGCTCCGCCGACCGATCGGCGCCCGGCTCGGCGCGGCAGTCCGTCAGGAGCTCGACGATCCGACCGGTCCCCTCACGGCTGTCCGTCAGCCAGGCGCGGAAGTCATCCGCGAAGGTCGCGGTCTCGTCCATCTCGGCGCACGCGTCCAGGTGCTGGAGGACTGTGGTCGCCGACCGCAGCGGGTCGATGTCCGGGTGGTCCGAGCTCGGCTCCCAGTCGTTCTTGCGGATCAGCTTCACCTCGTCCCAGGAGCGGGTGAGGGTGATCATCGCCTCGCGCATGCCGGAGGGCCGCTGGGCCGACGCGAAGTCGAAGTCATAGGCCGCGGTCTCCACCGCCGTCGGGAACTCCGCCGTCGCCACGGTGAGGTAGAGCCCCTCATACTTCTTGGCGGTGGTGCACCAGTGCCGCATCTCTGCGATGGCGCGGTCGCGGTTCAACCCGTCGAGGGCCACGGAGCCGATCGCCGCGGCGGCCGGACCACGGTGGCGCCCGTGGAAGCAGTGCACGTAGAAGGGCGCCTCGAGCTCGCGGAAGGCCTTGGCGATCTGGAGCACCTGCTCGTCCGAGATCCCCTTGTACTGGATCGGCACGTGGACGTACCGCAGCCCGAGCAACTCCGCCCCCTCGACATCCGGCGCCTTGCCGTCCACGGAGAGGATCGTCTTCACACCCCAGGCCTCGAGCTGGGCCAGCGCCTCGCGGTCCACCGGCTCGCTCCCGGTGATGATCCGGTCGCTGAACCTGTAGACGTTGTTCAGGCCGGGGTAGTTGCCGGGGGGCACCTCCGGGAGCGAGAACTCACCGGCGGCGTCCCAGGCGCTCCCCTCGAGGGGCAGCGGCGGCGCGACCTGGGCGGTCGTGGCGCCGGCAGGCTCGACCCGCACGCCGCCGTCCCCTGCCTGGCAGGAGATCACCGCGAGGGCGAGGATCAGAGCGGTGGGGGCTTCGGGGCGGAGTTGCATGGGAGGGTACCGGGCCGGGATGGGATTCCCGCTCCAGTGGCAAGGGCTGTGCCATCGCCGCGTCGCAGGGTCTGCGGGTCTCGTAGGCCCACTCCGGAGGGAGGGGTGTCACGGGACCGGAACAGGGCTGGACGCAGTTGCGACAGGATAGCCGCAAGAGCCCCTCTCGGGGGCCAGGGGGCCCATCTGACGCAGGCGACCTGCCTCGCGACAGCTCACCCGATCCCGAGCAGCCGGGCGCGGGCCGCCGGGCGAGGATCCCCCGGCAGGCGCTGGAGGGCCTCCAGCGCCGCGCCCACGAGGTTGGACGCCCGAGCCCTGACGCAACGGGCCCCTGGAACCCGCTGCTCGACCGCGCTGTGCACCAGCTCTCGGTAGGCGGGGACGTTGTCGCCCAGGCCCCCCGTGAGCGCCACCTCCACGGGCTCGCCCCGGAAGTCCAGCCGCCCGTGGACCGCCTCGACGCACTCCGCCAGGGCGGCGGCGCCCCCCTCCAGGAGTCGCCGGGCCACCCCGTCCCCCCCCTCGGCAGCCTCCGTCACGAGGCGCGCCAGCCCGGCCCGCCGCGTGCGTCTTCCGGTCCCGCTGTCGATCGCCGGGAGCAGCTCCCGCATGTGCCCGAGGCCGAGGGTCTCCATGACGCTCCCCTCCAGCGAGGTCCGCGGCCCCCGGCCGTCGAAGGCGCGAATCGCCGCGATCATGGCGCCGGTCCCCAGCCAGGTCGCGCTCCCCACGTCATCCAGCAGGCTCCCCCACCCCCCGGATTGGAACGTACTCCCCGACCCGTCCCGCCCGAAGCAGGAGCTCCCCGTACCGGCGATGAGCACGATCCCGTCGCCGCCGCCCAACCCTCCGGCGAGGGCGCCCACCAGGTCGATGTCCACCTCGACGGCGCCGGGCGCGCCGACCCCGACGCTCGCGACGAGGTCCCGAACCGTCTCCCGATTTCCCGGAGTGCCGACGCTGGCCATGGCGCAGAAGACCGAATCGGCCTCGCGCGGCTCAAGGCCCGCGGCGGCCCAGGCCCCGCGCCACGCCTCGTTGACGTGGGCCGCGAGCTGTGACTCCCCCACGTCGTGGAGGTTCCCGCTCCCGCTCAGCCCCTCGCCGAGTCGCCGACCCTCGCCGTCCACCAGCAGCACGCGCGTGCTGGTGCCGCCCCCGTCGATTCCGACCGCGATGGCCCCTGAGACCGCCGACTCAGTCACCGGAGCCCAGCGCCTCCAGCGCCTGCGTCACCCGCTCACGATCCGGGTCGATCTCCAGCGAGCGTTCGTATGCCGCCTGGGCCTCGCCCCTCCGGCCGAGCTTCGCCAGGACGTTCCCCCGGTGATAGGCCACCCGCGCCAGGTTCGGCATCAGGTCACCGAGGGGGCGCGCGGCCTCGTACTCCTCGAGATCCGAGAGGGCACGCTTGAGCTCGAAGCCCCCGCTGGAGCGTGCCTTCGCCCCCTGGTACATGGCCTGGAAGGAGCGCTGCGTCCGGGGCACCTCCACGAGCCGATCGAACTCGGCGGCGGCGGCGGTCCACTCGTCCCTCTTCGCCAGCAGCTCTCCGATGTTGTAGATCACGTCAGGGTCGTCCGGCCGTGACTCCTGCAGCCCGCGAAACCCGGCGAGCGCCTCGTCGATCCGGTCGTCATCCCCGACCAGCAGCTGCACCTGCCAGAAGTCGCGGCGGAAGGCGTCGAACTCGCCGAGCTCGTCGATCAGGCCGCGGGCCTTCTTCTTGCTCCCGATCGGCCAGGGACCGAAGGCGTAGACGATGATCTGGCGCACCCGCGCGTCCACGTTCGCCGGGTCCAGGGCCACCGCCGCCGCGAGCTCCGCCTGGTAGCGCTTCACGTCGTCGAGAGCGCTGACCATCGCGGACACCCCGCCCGCCTCCGCCTCCCGGACCACCCTCGCCATGATGGTCTCGGCCAGGATGAAGTGCGCCTGGCTGTTCCCCGGGAGGAGCTCCACGCCCGCCTCGGCGAGCTCGAAGGCGCGGTCGAGGTCGCCGCTCATCCGGTTTCCCTCCGCGAGCAGGACCGTGAGCAACCCGCGCTCCTCGCCGGCTGCCTGCGCGAGGCTGGCCTCGATCCGGGTGACCTCGGACCCGAGCGCCGCCCGGTCCACCATCTCCCGGAGACCTGTGAGGGTGGGCAGGGGCCGGGCGTTGTCCGCGGCCTCGAGCTCGATGGCCCGGGCGCCGGAGCCGCTCGTCCGGGCGGCCTCGATCTCCGCCTCGGAGAGGTCAGCCGCGTCGCTCCCCGACCTCATCCAGAGCGCGAAGGTGGCGATAGCAACGGCGACCAGCGCCAGGACGAGGGTGAGGAAGCGAGCCATGGGTCGGAGGATAGGCGACCTGCGCCGCGTTCAGACCGGTCAGCGCCGCTCCAATCCCGACTCGGCGGGAGAATCCCGCCAGGTGGGGACCTCGGGGCGGGGGATCCAGTCCACTCCATAGAGCGACGCGAAGGTGGGCGCCAGGCGATCGTCGGTGAGGGAGAGGTGGAAGCCGACCGGGCTCGGGCCGAGGTCCTTGCC
>Ga0055584_100004402_pt1 | contig 13856 bp, 9 predicted proteins | sample OSDHelmetaG_FD_58716 | JGI IMG/M metagenome (GOLD analysis project Ga0055584, IMG submission 58716) | Pelagic marine sediment microbial communities from the LTER site Helgoland, North Sea, for post-phytoplankton bloom and carbon turnover... | ecosystem: Environmental > Aquatic > Marine >... | reverse complement strand
TTGGCAAAGCACGGGCACGACGGCCTAATCGGAATGAATCGCCTCGAGAAGATTCAGCTGCCCACGCTCGCCTCTCTTTACGGCGCCATGCTCGCCGGAGTCGATTTCATCTTGATGGGAGCGGGTATCCCTACTCAGGTGGCTGGCATCCTGGACAAATTGGCGCGTCACGAAAAGGTGAGTTATCGCTTGGACGTAAAAAACGCGGTCAAGGGTAGTGAAACGGTGATTGAGTTTGATCCAGAGCAGGTCTTTCCTGGCATCGCCAAAAAGGTTGGGATGCTCAAACGCCCCAAATTCCTTCCAATCATCTCCTCTGTTGTTCTCGGGATGGCGTTGATCAAACGCAGTGAAGGATCGGTCGATGGGTTTATCGTCGAAGCGCCGATCGCAGGTGGGCACAACGCGCCGCCAAGAGGCAAGCTGAACTTGACAGAAGAAGGGGAGCCCATTTACGGAGAGAAAGACCTTGTCGACTTCGAACAGCTCGCAAAGCTTGGCAAACCGTTCTGGCTTGCAGGCGGATATGGACGGCCGGGTGGCTTGCAAATCGCTCTCGATGCAGGCGCCACAGGGATTCAGGTTGGTACTGCCTTTGCCATGTGTAATGAGTCAGGCATCGAGCCAAACCTAAAACAGGAGGTTGTGGACCTCGTCAAAGAAGGCAAAGCCGAAGTGTTCACGAGTCCCGACAAATCACCTACCGGTTTCCCGTTCAAGATTGCCCAAGTGCCGGGCACGATGTCTGAAGATGATGTCTACGAGGCGCGCTCACGCATCTGTGACGTGGGGATGCTGCGCTCGCTAGCCGCGGACGAAGACGGTAAGCCGATCTACCTATGCGCATCAGAGCCTGAAGAAGATTTTCTGCGCAAAGGAGGGGAGATCGATCAAACGGTTGGTCGTAGTTGCTTGTGCAACAACCTGTTAGCGACAATCGGCCTCGCAAAACCTCGCAAGGATGGGTCGGTCGAAAAGCCCATCGTCACCTCCGGAGATGACCTTGTTCAGATGGGCATGTTTCTAAAAAATGGAAACACAAGCTATTCAGCGCATGACGTGCTCGATGTGCTGCTTGGGGTATAGACGACCCATTGGTTAGATCCGCCGCATGGCGAGAAGCCTCCGTTGATTCGGCTTGCGCCGATAAACGAAGCGCAGTGTTTTTTCCCGCCCAAATAAGTTGTCTTTGCCAAGCAAAAAAGCGAGTTTGAGAAATCACCCAGTCTCGCTACTCATGATCGGCTCCACATTATCCCACTACTCCATCGAATCCGAGCTTGGCCGCGGCGGCATGGGCATTGTTTACAAGGCCCAGGACACAAAGCTCGACCGAACGGTGGCCATCAAGGTGCTTCCTTCAGCGGCTTTGGCATCAGCCGAACCGCTTCGTTGGTTTTGACACCACCACGGAGTCTTTTAGCCGTCAGGCAGACGTGCCATCTGGTGGTGGGACCATCCGCCACATGTATTTCGATGAAGAAACGGGCATGATTTGGTTTGGCGCGGACGCAAACACGATCGGGCGGGCACTCGTTTCGCCGCGGGAAGGCTCTTGAGCGGCATAGGATTCCTAACATTCGGCTGGTTCATCAGAAGTGGCGTATCTTCTGCCTAGGAATAGGTACCCACTTCACTCCGCTTGTCGCATGTCCAAATATTTGCTCCGTTGTCTCGGCACCCAGGACCGGATCGAGGACGAATACACAGTTCGCTACCATGACAAGGCGCTTCTTCGCGCTGAGTACGCGAACGCCATCACCCCTAAGGACCTTCCCGGCCTCTGGCGGTGGGAAGACTGGCTGCCAGTTTCAAAGCCGGGCTCGCTGAACGCAGGGTCGATTTGTTATCGAAGTGAAGGGCTTTCTAAAGCGTTGATGCTTTCAAACCTTTGGATCTCTTTCCACGGTTATTGGCCCGAGCGCGGTGCTGACTGCCCAACCACCACTTTTAAAGATATGGAGGCGGTCACGACGCTCCAGCGCCTCGAAGACCACAATGTGCCCGGCCTAATTTGTTCATCGGCCGGCAATACGGCCCGAGCCTTCGCACATTTTGGGGGCTTAGCCAATTTCCCCATTCTCCTGATCGTTGCGGAGAAGCACCTCGATCGTATTTGGGTTCCGAAAGGTCACCCAACATCGAGTGTTAAGGTGATTGGTATCAAAGGGGGGGATTACGGCGATGCCAACGAGGTTACTTCCAAGATCATGGAGGTCGGCGGCTGGAGAAGGGAAGGTGGCGTGCACAATGTGGCACGGCGTGATGGTATCGGGTCGCTGATTTTGACGGCGATTGAAGCAATCGGTGGGATGCCTAAGCACTATTTCCAAGGAGTAGGAGGTGGGCCAGGACCGATTGGGGTGCATGAGATGGCGCAGCGCGCTATTGCCGCAGGATTCGTGGAAGGTCCTGTGCCCAGGCAACATCTTTCCCAGAACGCTGAGTTCTGTCTGGTGCATGATGCGTGGCAGAAACGCACGTTCGAATTGACACCTGCGCCAGAAGCCATCCATCCCGATGTGTTTTCCGACGTCTTATTGAATCGAGCCCCGGCGTATTCCGTGCGAGGTGGACTCTTCGATATGCTGGTCGAATCCGATGGAGCAACGTATGCCGTGTCTAAAGATGAAGCGTCCGAGGCGTTTGATCTATTCGTGGAGAGTGAAGGTATTGACCCGTTTTCTGCCGGGGCGGTAGCATTAGCCTCGCTAAAACAGGCTATTTATAGAGGGGAAGTGCATCGCGATGATGTCATTTTGCTCAACATTTCAGGCGGCGGCGGAGAGCGGTTTATGTCTGAACATGAAACCGAAGTAGTTGAGCCTGTAGCCATCGTGGAAAAGGATGAAGCCATCCGAATGGGACGGGCGTTTACATACGCGAATCAGTGATCCGTGCATCTTCCAAGTCCTGATCGACGTTGCTGTCCGCTAGTTGGTCTCCAGACGTTCTTCGAATCTCCAAGTAACAAAAAGGTTGAGAGGTCAACTCTATCCTGAAGGCAATGAAATCGTTCATTTGCATGATATGAACGGTAAGCGGGGCCCATAATACTCCTGCGATCCACCATACATACATTTCAGGATACATGATTACTCCAATCTCGATTCGCCCAGTAAAAGGCCTGCTCGGTCCCCTAGGCCCATTGAAGGCACTTTTCATCTCTATTCTGTTCTTGCCAATGGCGGTCATGGCCCAGAGTGGAGCGCCGACTGCCGATTCAAACGACAGCTATTTCGCACAGGGCACAACGACGTCTACTTCTGGGAGCGCTTCGCCAACGATTGGATCGATCAACGGGACCATCCTCGAGGCAGATACAGGTGCGGCATTGTTTGCTGCAACAGTTTCCATTTACTCTGCAGAGGACTCTACCCTCGTTACCGGAGAGATTTCAAATGAGGAAGGGCAATTCAGAATCAAGAGAATTGACCCAGGTACCTACTTCGGGGTCGTTAGTTTTGTAGGATTTGCCGCGTACGAAACAGACCTGATAGTTATCACGCAAGAGCAACGCCAAATTGATCTCGGCACCATTCGTCTGAATCTCGACGCAGAGTTGATGGAAGGCGTCGAGATTGTAGCTGAAAGAGCAGAAGTCTCTTTTGAGATCGACCGGACAGTCTATAACACGAAAAACCAGCTGTCATCGGCCGGTGGAAGCGCCACCGATGTGCTCCAGAATATCCCTTCGATTGAAGTAGATGTGGACGGTAAGGTGAGCCTTCGTGGCAATCAGGGCGTTGCGATTCTTATCAACGGAAAGTCTTCGCCATTGACGGGCGATTTTTTGGCGACCTTCCTACAACAAATCCCGGCCAGCTCAATCGATCGCGTCGAGGTCATCCCGAATCCATCGGCCAAATACGATCCCGACGGTCAAGCTGGTGCGATCAACATCGTCCTCAAAAAAGAAGTCGAGCTTGGTACAAGCGGCGGCATAACTTCAGGTGCCGGAACGGATGGAGGGTACAACGTTTCTGGCTCATACAATGTGCAACGTGGCGCCCTCAAGCTGTTCACGAACTATGGCTACCGCAACGAGGATCGTGACAGCAACGGTTTCAATTTCCGCGAGAATCGCTACGTAAATCCGCTCACGTTTCTCGAGCAGGATAATGTTGGTCTCAGAACAAGCCAGTCGCACCTCTTTAACACGAGTGCTGACTACACGCTTTCCGACATTTCGGAGCTGTCCGCATCAGCCCTAGTCAGCTTTCGCAACGGGGACAACCTGTCTACCAACGATTATTTTAATCTCGGCACTGAGCGCGTTCTGACGGATCGTTCCTCAAGACGAAGCATCCAGTCTTCTGACGGTAACTCGATGGACTACTCGTTGTCATTCCGGCGCATACCGGAGGCGTCAAAGCGGGAGCTAACCGGGGAAGTTCGTTTCAATCGTTCAAATGGCGCAAGCGCGGACGATCTCAGCGAGCAATTACTTTCACTCGATGGGGGATCGGCGCTAAATCTGATCGAAGCCACGATCAACGAGCTCGATAACATCGAAAACGAATGGACGGCGCAACTTGATGCTATCCGCACGTTCGGAGAGTTTAAAGCCGAAGCCGGATTCAAAGGAGACTTCAGACGCATGGATAACTCGTTTGATGTTTCTTTCTTTGAGGAGTCAACGGATGGTTTTGTCGATGATATCACCCAAAGCAACACGTTTGACTACATCGAAGACGTGACGGCCGGATACGGCATCTTGAGTACGGGATTTGGTAAATTCGAAATGCAGGCGGGCGTTCGTGCTGAGCTTGCACGGACTGAATTTGCACTTCGTACGACAGATGAAACGTTCGATAACGACTACTTCAGTCTTTTCCCAAGCGCGTTCCTAAACTACAATCTCTCGCAGACGAAGCAGCTCAAAGTCAGTTATAGCAAGCGCGTAACTCGTCCTCGGACGAGCCAGTTGAATCCCTTCACGACGTACACAGATCCTCTAAACTTGAATGTCGGCAATCCACTTCTAGAGCCACAATACATTCATGCGTTTGAGTTGGGATATCAGACCTTCTCGAGAAAGGGATCCCTATCCGTCACGCCTTATTACCGTCGCACGGTCAATCAGATCGAGCGTTATAAGACGGTAGACAATACAACAGGGATTTCAACGCTCACGTATCGCAACTTCGATAAGAGCGAATCCTACGGGGCCGAATTGATCGGGTCCCTACGTATTGGCAGCAAATTGAGCGGGTTCTCGAGTTTCAATGCCTACAAGATCGTCACCGACGGTGGTAATGTTGAGTCAGACTTGTCGAACGACGCTGTCTCATGGTCTAGCCGTGCGAGTGCATCCTACAAGATCAACTCGCAGATAGACCTACAGTTGTTCTACTTCTATCGCGCTCCAATCGATGTTGCTCAGGGGCGCATATCGTCATTCTCAGTTTCCAACATTTCATTGCGTCACAAAGTATTGCAAGATCGTGGAAGTGTGACGATCAAGTTCAATGATCCCTTAGATCGAATGGGTTTCGAATTTGAAATCGATCAAGACGCGTTCTATCAGCTGGGTAACCGCAAGTGGGAGTCGCGCTCGGCCAACATCACCTTCCAATACAACTTTGGGAAGCCGCCTAAGCGTACGCAGCGCCGTAATCAGGATCAGGGAGGTGCAGGTTTTGATGAAGTAGGTATTGGCTGATTGAGAGCCTTGTGTACATTTTTTGCTGCGGGGCTTTTCCTGCGCGACTTCTAAAAAAGCCAATCAATTGGCCTGTCTAAAGGGCTTTCCAATCCTGAAGTGGAGTTAGCCATTGAGTTTCGCAGTGGGTTGACCAGCCGGGAATGGACGATATTGTGAGGCGGTCCAGACTCATAAAAGCTTCGAAATCGTACGCTGCTTTTTCCTCGCTATTTGCCCACCAAACCTCACGGTCTTGTTTTAGAGTTTCTACGCGCGTCGCCCACGTCATCGTAGTACTGTTAGTTTGTTTCCAGTGACATGATTTTGAGAGGAAGACCTGGCTTTTTTCAGCTCCGTTAATCACATGAGGATTGGGGCCAGCTTTCATGTACTTATCAGGATGGTCGTAAAGCGTGACGTACTCTCCAATCTTCAAGCCCTCTCGCAACACACTTCGTGCACCGGGTAAGTGCAGATAGTCATCTTCTACCATGTAGAATGAATGCCGGTCTTTCAGATTATCCATGGCCACGTCAGTGCAGTTCTGAATCCGCCAGCCACGTGCCCGTGCTCTGTTTCAATCAGTTCCTTCGGTTTTTGTGACTTAATGAACTCAATCAAACTGGGAGAGCACTTATCAGCGACAACTATGATTCGTTTCCCAAATTCCTTTACGAAATTCAGGTAGCAATGCTCTTTTGTTGCAGTTTTTAGTTTCCGCTTTCCTTGACTGTTACCGTTGTCACTGATCCGATAAATGCAGGTTAGACTATCAAACATTAAAGTATTTCACATGGGGTTATTCGAAACAATACCGCGAAGCTTGATGGCAAGCCTCTGCATGTAAGGTCAGATCGGTCCCGATTAAATACAAATGTATTTGAGCAATGCATAGCCTCGATGTGAGTGATTCTGTGGTTCTAGTATGACAAAAGCGGATCAAGAAATTCAGTAACTACTCTGATTGTTTGGGAATCGGACTGCGATTAATACATTACCGACCCTTCCTTCCAGCCACCCGTCTATTTGTCGACTCATTCAGACAGGTTAGCTTCGATAGATAATTCAATCGCTCAACTCATCGACCGACCATGACCAAAACGACTTCCCCTAACCGCTATATCGTGCTGGCGGCATTATTTCTCTTCCCCGTAATGCAGGCTGCTGCTCAAGGATTTGGCGGCACGGTAGCGGCTAGTGACGGCATCGTATTCGCCGGGGAGACGGGTAACAGAGTTACTCCAGGGATGGTATTCACCTACGAACGAGACGCAAATGGCACTTGGGCCGAGTCCGGTACGCTGATGGCAGGCGACGGCGCCACTGAAGAAGACGGTTTTGGCCGCGCTCTTTCGGCTGACGGAACAGTTCTCGCTGTGGGAGCCCCCGTTGAAGGCGCAGTTTACGTATTCGAAAAAGGTGATTCAGGTATATGGACCCAAACAGCTAGGCTCAGTGGGTTTGGGATGAATCTTGGCGCAGCAGTTGCTGTGAAGGGCAATCAGCTTGTAGCAGCAGCTTCAGGTGACGGCACTGAGGAAAACCCTGGTTTTGCACATGTGTGGACACGTCAGGATGACGGTTCATGGGCAATGTCGGGCCATTTAGGCAGTGAAGAAACCGCGATGGCAATGCAGGGAACGCAAGTAGCTATTGATGGTGATTTGGCCCTGGTATCTTCGCCCGAGTTCAATGAAGGCGCGGGAGCCGTAACTGTTTTTCAAAAAGGTGAGGATGGCGAATGGACAGAGCTTCAGCGCTTACCATCTTCAGATATGCCCAACACCCGACTTGGCGCATCGCTTTTTCTACATGATGGCCGCGCTTTAGTTGGAATGCCGGGATATGACCAACAGATTGGTGGGGTTGGTGCCTACCACATGAACGAAGACTCTGGACTTTTTGAGTTCACGCTACGGCTGGCTCTACCAGTTGCTTCTGGTAATGAGCAGATGGGAGCATCAATGATGCACGATGTCGATCACATGATCTGGATTGGAGCGCCCGGTGCCGATGCCCGCAACGGGATGGCCTATCAGTATTCTCCAAGGGAGATGATGAAAGGATTCGTACCTGTTGGTCCCGTGGGAGTGGAAGGCCTTCAGATTCGCACAGGTTTCGCTTCTTCCATGGCTCCTGGTAATGACTTTGTCGCCATTGGAGCCAGTGGATACGACAACGGCGAAGGGGGAGTATTCATATATGACAAGACGGATGAAGGATGGACTCAGAGTGGTATAGTATTCCATGATAAAGGCGCTATGGACTCCTTCACCGGCGAGATGGTTGAGTGCGAAGAAGGTGATGCCGCCGGATTCCGGTGCCAAGATGTGGATGTTCAATCCTTCCTCTCATTACGCGATATCGGTGGAGTGCGCGGAACCCGTATGAATGACATTTGGGGTTGGACGCACGAAGCGTCGGGGCGAGACTTTGCACTCGTCGGACGAACTGATGGAGCTGCGTTTGTCGAGGTATCGGATCCATTCAACCCCGTTTATCTCGGTAACATGTCCAAAACCGAAGGCGCGACCAACTCAGTGTGGCGCGATATCAAGGTCTACGAAGACCACGCATATATCGTGGCTGATGGCGCTGGACAGCACGGAATGCAAGTATTCGATCTCGAGCGCCTTCTTGATGTACCCGGTGCACCTGTTGAATTTGCTCCGGACTTCCTCTACGATCAGATTGCCAGTGCCCATAACATCGTCATCAACGAAGAAACTGGATATGCGTATTCGGTTGCTTCACGCATGGGGGGCATCACCTGCGGTGGTGGCCTGCACATGATTGACATCCGAGATCCAAAGAACCCAACGTTTGCCGGGTGCTTTTCGCACGAAGGCACCGGGCGCAACAACACGGGTAATACGCACGATGCACAATGCGTCATCTACCGTGGTCCTGACACAGAACATAGTGGCCAGGAAATCTGCATTGGATCCAATGAAACGGCCATGTCAATTGCCGACGTGACAGACAAGAACGCTCCGTTCGCCATTTCAATGGCAACGTATCCTGCCATTGCGTACACGCACCAAGGATGGTTTACCGAAGATCAGCGCTACTTCTACATCAACGATGAAGGAGATGAGCCGCAGGGATTGGTTGATGGTACTCGTACGCTGATTTTTGATCTGCAGGACTTAGATGATCCTATTCTTGTGGGTGAGCATATTTCGACAGAGACGAGCACCGATCACAACCTCTACATCAAGGGCAATTTGATGTATCAGTCAAACTATGTGGCCGGACTGCGCATCTTAGACGTGAGTGATCCTAAAGCACCGACCGAAGTGGCTTTCTTTGACACGGTTTCGAATGATCGCACAGGTGGAGGCTCTTGGAGTAACTACCCGTATTTCAATAGCGGAACGATCGTCGTCACATCGAGCAGAGAAGGGCTTTTTATGCTTAAAAAGCGGGAAGTAGACTTGTAGGTCACGGGGTGCGTTAGGTTAGTTCCGCACAAATGTCCTGTCCCTGATTATGCGCGGGCGCCGGCCAAGGCCGGCGCCCGCGCATTTGTTTGAATCAGATTCCCAATTGATTCGGCGCAGTTTTATGTTGGGGTGCGCGGACAGGCCATCTTGCCTGGGCGCACATCGTAGTCCAGATCGCCTATCTATATGCCGCGAATCAACGTAATGAGTGTCTCCTTGGTATGGCAATACCTGTCCAGTAAGCGGCCAGCCGGAATTTCGTTCGCTGGCATGACCCTCACGATGGTGCTGTCGCTTTCATTATCGCTACTTGGCTGTTCTACTCCCGCGCCTACGTATGTAGGAACAGCAACCTGTGCTTCTTGCCATACATCGGAGGCAGCAGCTTGGGAATCTTCGGACCACAAGTGGGCCATGCAGTTGCCAGATTCTACAACAGTACGTGCAGCCTTCGATGGAGAAGTGTTTGACCATCAAGGGGAGCGGTTTGAATACATCAGATCAACAGAGGGGCAATCTTCTGGCGCAGCAGGGTTGTCCGTTATTGCAAGAAGGGACACCTTCGATATCCAATATGCTTTTGGGCATTATCCCCTTCAGCAATACCTGATTGAAGGCGAACGGGGCAGACTGCAGGCCCTTACTACCGTCTGGGATGTAGATAAAGAAGAGTGGTACTCTCTCTATCCAGACCAAGCCACGCCACCGGGACATCCACTTGATTGGCAAGGGGATAATCTCAATTGGAATTACATGTGCGCTTCTTGCCACACGACGGGCCTAAATAGGGGCTATGATGTCGAATCGGACGCGTACAAAACCACTTGGGCGGAAGGAACGGTTGGTTGCGAGGCCTGTCATGGCCCCGGCTCAAATCATGTCGATGCAACGGACGAATCTTATGGCACGACGGGAGCTAGCGACGGCGTACGACCCACCTCGGGCCGTGCCGATGACCTGGTCCTACAGTCAGAATTGGCGATGTGCGCATCGTGCCACTCACGCCGAATGCCATTGGTTGAACCCGTTCCCCATGGAGAGGACTTCCTTGACCTATTCGCACCTCGGTTAGTTGAGGATGAATTGTACTACGATGATGGGCAGATTCTGGATGAGGTGTACGTCTATGGATCCTTTATGCAGAGTCGTATGGCCCAAGTCGGCGTGACCTGTTCAGATTGTCATGAACCTCACACCGGCCTCCGACGTCTCGAAGGAAATGCGCTGTGCATGAGTTGTCATGTTGGAAAGGTTGAATCCATACCTGTCCATATCGAACACAATACCGAAACGGTAGATGTCTCCTGCGAAACGTGCCATATGCCGAAAAGGACGTATATGGGGATCGATGAAAGGGGAGATCACCGATTTGGGATTCCTGATCCTGTGACTTCGAGGGCTATTGGGTCACCCAGCGTCTGCAGCGACTGTCACGGAGAAGACCAAAATATTGAGTCGATCCTAGCAACGCCTAGCTCGCGTCCGGGTCTGGCCGTGCTCGCTCTCAGGGCCGGTATGACGGATGCCGTCGGCCAGGTCAAAGAAGTGCTTATAGATTCTACCGTAAGTCGATTCACCAAAGGAAGCATGATTGCGCGTCTCGGCCAACGCCGCGAAGCAGGAGCATCAGGCACAGATGCCCTTCGCATCATGATGACGGCCTTGTCATCGGGCAATCCTTTCGAACGAGTCGGTGCGCTAAGGGGGTTTGCTGGTCCTGGTTTCGGAGGACCCCTTCCGAATTTGACCAACGTATTTGCCGATGAGTTGCGTTGGGTACGAGTTGAAGCGGTAGCTACCGCACTTGCCCATGGCATCAATGATTTCTCTGAAGAGCCGGCGCGCTCGGCTCTCATGGACTATATCAAGGCGCAGGAGACAGCCGCCGAGCGCGCCGAATCACATCTCAATCTTGCCGGGATGCACGAAGTATTGGGTCAGATGGATCTGGCAAGCAAGGCTTATGAACGAGCTGAGAGGCTAGAACCCTCCAGCCCAGAAGTATTGATGGCCCATGGGACCTTCTTAGGTCGTTGGGCCGCAGCAGTTGCACAATCTGATGTGTCTGTATGGCGCACTCGTAGAATAGATGCGGAGCAGAGATTGCGAGCGGCTACTGTCTTACTTGGGGCGGATGCTGCTGAAGCGCTGTTTATTCTGGGCCTCTACCTTGGAGAAGAGCGTCCGCGCCTTCCATCTGCTGCAGAGGCGTTAGAAGAGTCTTACCGTCTTGATCCGTCCAACGTGAGGGCCGTTTTCAACGCTGGAGCGGCGAGGCAGCAAATTGGAGAGCTCCATGAGGCTGAGCGCCTGTATCTCCTTGGACTGGATGACCATCCTGGGAATGCAGACCTGCGGGACGCCATGGTTACCCTCTACATTCAAACTCAACGGTGGGAACAGGCATCCGAGTGGAATCAGGCCATGCGGCGGGATTTCCCTGGACGCAGCGAGCTACTTGAACGACAGGCTTGGATACAGCAGAGACTAGAGTGAGGGAGGCTACGGCACTTTTCACAAAACAAAGCCTTCCGTTAGGTGGTATGTCAGCTGCGCCCTTATTGAACCCAAGCCTTCAATGACCCAAATCCAGACCTCCCTTCGATCGTGATTCGACTCCTCGTGCGTCCCTTTTCTTCGCTGGTGGTTTGTCTTTCCGTGGCAGGCCTGTTGGGCATATTCTGGTCAGGATGTGCGTCTGAGGTGCCACCTTCCGGGCCAGCTAGCTTCGGTCCGGAATATGCAGGTTGGAGCCCAGATGCGAAGTATGTTGGGATCGAAACGTGTCGAACCTGCCACGAACTGCAATATTCGGATTTCTCTCGTTCCCAGATGGGGCGCTCTTGGCGGCATGGAGCAAGATCGGAGTCCAACGCCCAATGGGATAATATTTCGCCGTTGCGCTCTGAGTATGACGATCTGTGGTATCAGCCTTTCGCGAGAGGCGAAGAGTTGTTTATCCGCGAGTATAGGCTCGCAGGAACGGATACGACCTTTCAGCGAGTCGAGCAGATTGACTTCATCGTGGGATCCGGGCAACACACGAACTCCCACATTTACGAGGAGAACGGATACCTTTATCAGATCCCGTTAACCTGGTACGCACAGGACGCAAAGTGGGGATTAGCTCCCAAATTTCAGAAGTCCGGTAACAATTATCGATTCGGACGAGTGATTACGGACGAATGTATGGCCTGCCACAATGCACAGCCGACATTCGTCGAGGGGTCCGAAAATCGTTTCAAAGAAGTCCCATTAGGTATCAACTGCGAGAAATGTCATGGGCCGGGATCCGTGCACGTGGAAGAGAAGCGGGCTGGCATCATCGTGGATATCACCAAGGAGATCGACTTTTCGATTGTAAATCCTGGAAAACTCTCGCCTGAACGAGAACTGGATGTCTGTCAGCGCTGCCACATGCAAGGCGCATCCGTATTTGAAGGTGGTGATACACCGCTTGATTGGCGGCCGGGAAAGGAATTGGCCGCCCATGAAAACGTGTTTTGGCCTCGGCAGCCAGACTCACTAACTCATTTTATAATGGCCTCTCACCCTGACAGACTAGCGCAGAGCTCATGCTTCCGTTCGTCGTGGGAGGAGGGTAGCAGTATGGAGCCTATCACCTGCCTAACCTGTCACGATCCTCACAAGCCAATTGAGGATACCCGAGCCGAGGTCAATGCTTCTTGTCAGAATTGCCATTCTGGTAAGCCAGAAACGGCATCTGCGCTCATGTGCACCGAACCGGAAGTTGTCTCAGGTACAAACACGGCAACGTGTGCGTCTTGTCACATGCCGCAGTCAGGATCTACGGACATTCCAAATGTTCGTATCACAGATCACTTCATTCGCGTACCTGAGCGTTTGACCCCAGCAGAGGTAGAGGATCAGACGCGATTCATCCGTCTGACAGCATTTATTGACGATACGCCTTCCAATCGACAGATGGCCGATGGCTTTCTGACCTACTACGAGCAGTTCACTGACCGACCTGGAATGTTAGATTCAGCTGCGGTTTTCCTGCGCCGAGCAGAGGCAGATGGAAATGAGAACTTGATAGGCTCTTGGATACGTCTTTGGCATTTGGCGGATGATCATGCGGCCGTTCGTCGTATCAGTCAGTCATCTGCCTCAGAGATTCCCGAAGATGCGTGGACGTATTACAGAATTGGTGAGGCTTATTCTTCCATCGGAGATGCCAACAGGGCTATTGGTTGGTATGAGCGTGCGCTTGCCTTAGGCCCCGACCATTTACGCTTCATGGATAAACTTGGCCTTGCGTTTTCGCGTGCTAATCGGCTAACAGAGGCGGAAGAAGTATTCAATCGTCTAGTAGAGTTGAATCCTAAGTTCGATACTGGGCTCAACAACAGAGGGTTTTTGTTCTTGTTGATGGGTGATTTAGATCGTGCTGAGGCTGATTTTAGACAGGCACTAACGCTTGATCCGGATTTAGAGATGGCCAATGCAAATCTTGCCTCGATCCTCATGAATACAGGTAGGGAAGAAGAAGCAAAGCCCATTGTCAGAGAGCTGCAGCGTAGGCACCCCGCAAATCCGGATTATAGACGGGCTTGGGAAATATTGACTACGTCGCCATAAAGCTCAACACAGTTGGCAATTTATCGCTGCATGGATCGTTCTAGCGTGTAACAGATGAGCGGAGTTTCCGTAGAGGACACCTCGGTCTGTAACAACGATCTGATGTCTGCTCTAGTGAATTGATGTGTGGCTACAACTTTCCCCGTATGGGAGACATCGTT
>Ga0055584_100004400_pt1 | contig 13857 bp, 9 predicted proteins | sample OSDHelmetaG_FD_58716 | JGI IMG/M metagenome (GOLD analysis project Ga0055584, IMG submission 58716) | Pelagic marine sediment microbial communities from the LTER site Helgoland, North Sea, for post-phytoplankton bloom and carbon turnover... | ecosystem: Environmental > Aquatic > Marine >... | reverse complement strand
AATAATCGACGCAGGTCTCTCCACCCAGTGCGACCAGTGTCAGTTGGTCGCTGAAACGCACAACTTGAACCGGGAACGGGTAGCTGACTCGCAGTTTCCCGTTCTCACTGAGCTCATCCAAAAGCGCCTCGGCGTAAGTGCGATCGTAGACGTTGGTCGATTTGGCGCGTTCTGTGAGTTCCTCACGTGTGGGTGGTGTCGCGTAGGAAAGAGATACGTTTTCGTAGGCGGTTTTCAGCGTTCCTCGCAGGGTTGTGGGATTGGCGATGAGGGCAGCCTCGACCGCGGTCGCCAGTGAGCGTCCGTGTTTCTTCGCCAGTTCCAAGGTGCGCCGTGGGTAGGGGTTTTGATCGGCTCCGCATCCGCTCATGAAGAGCGCGGTGACTCCGGGGTGATCGGCTTCAAAATATTCCTGGGCATAGCCGGCATAATCGCCATTCCAACGCATGAAGCCCAGGGTCGTGTTGTGGCAGGCATAGCCGAATAGAACTGCGCGAAGCTTTTTGTCGGTGCTTTCCACGCGCAGCACCGGCACGTCGTGATCCACCGGACCATCTGAGTAGGGGCTGTTGATGAAACCGCGTTCGGTCGGCAGTCGGCGATTCATCGCAAAGCCGCAACGGGCTTTGCCAAAGGACAAGCGGGCAGGGGAGAGATCCTCCAAGGCGGAATCAATGAGCTGGTTCAGGCGATTCTCCAACCACATGTAGTAACCCATCATCGTATCGGGATCACTGGGGTATATGGAGCGATTCGCGGGTTGGCGCGTGCGCAGCTCGGGGCCGCAGTGGGTGTGCGAACAATTGAGCAGCAGGGCTGATGGCTGAAGGTCATGGCGCGCGCGAATGGATTTCTCAAGGCCGTCACGCAGAGGTCGCGGAACGGAAATGAGATCCAGGGTGACGATGATCAGTTTTGTTCCGGCCTGATCTTCGATGGCGAGTGCTTTGGCATACAACTCCTGCTCCTTGCCTTCGGCGGGGGATTTGCGGCCGGCATACCCCGCCATCCAAAGCGCCTGCTCCGGCGTGACGGTTGTTCGGGCGACTCCGGCTTTCCATTCTGCGGCTTGGCCGGATGCAACAGTAGACAAGATTGCAATGAGGGCGGCTGTTGCGATCGGCGCTATTCGAAGCTTCATCAATCCGATTCAAACGTCGTTGTCGGTTCTTTCCAATGATTGATTGGTCAGAAGTAATCGACCACTATTCCAGCTCATGAAGACGTTGTTGTCATTGTTGCTGAGCTTGTTGTCTGTTTCGTCAATAACCGGTCAGAACGCACCGGCCGCGGTGGCATTGCCGAAAGTCGCGCTCATCGGTGATTCTATCCGTCTCAGCTACGCGCCGACCGTCATTCGCGAACTCAAGGGGGTTGCGGAAATCGTCAGTCCGAAGGCCAACGGCGGCGACAGCGGCAACGTATTGAAGAATCTCGAAAGTTGGGCGATCAGTGCGAAGCCGGACGTGGTCCATTTCAACTGCGGCATTCATGACACGAAGAAGTTCAAGTCCACCGGCCGTTTCCAGGTTTCTCCCGATAAATATGAGGCAAACCTACGGGCGATCGTGAAGCGCATCCGTGACCAGACCGAGGCGGTTGTCATCTTCGGGACCACGACTCCGATTCTGGACGATCGTGCGGCCGCCAAGCGACAAGGGCGCAACTACGACCTGACCGGGGCGGCGATTGAGCAATACAATGCCATCGCCGTCCGAATCATGCGGGAGCTGAAAGTTCCGATCAACGACCTCAATGCCGTGATCACCAAACCGGCCAAGCTACACACCACGGGGCAACTCGTCGGTAGCGACGGGGTTCATATGAACCCGCCTGCCCGCGAACTGCTGGGCAATCAGGTCGTAGAGATCATCCGCAAACAACTGAATCGATGACCTGCGGCGGCGAGCGTGAGCGAGTGGTTTCCAATGATCCACTCGCTCACACTCGCCGCGACATCTCTAATTCTCTTGTTCAGCAGAGAGTTCTTTCAACAGCAGGTCGGCCACGATGCGATGTCCCCGATCATTCGGATGCATGCCATCAAGGAGCAGATTGTCGATGTCTGCCGATTGCTGAAACGTCTCGTAGACATCGATCAAGGGGACGTTTTCATCAGCGGCGATCTTGCGCGTCTCGCCGGCGTATTTGCGAAGAAGCACGTTGAAGCCATCCGGATCATTGCCAAGGTAAGGAGGCTTGCCGTAACGCGCCTTCAACTTCGGAGTCCAGCGAGTCGGATTGGGCGTCATCAACACGATCATGGTGCCGCGTCCCTTCAGAACTTGAACGAAGTGGCGGAGATTCCTCGCGTAGCGTTCGATTGACACGCGGGCTCCTTTCGATGCCGGAGTCTTCCACACATCGACCGCGGCGTCATTGATCCCGAATTGGATGATCACCGTGTCCGGAGTCTTTGCGAGCACGTCCCGTTCAAATCGTGCACTTGCATGATCCGTGTTGTGGCCACCGATACCGGCATTGAACACCGTTGCATTTGGCAACGCCGTGTCGATCAATCTTGTGTAGATTTTCAGTGAGCCACGTGTGGCGGTTGTGGAATCGCCGAAGGCGACGATTCTCTGCTTCACAAAATCGCGCTCGTAAAACATTGCCCGAACGCCGCCCTGCATCGTGGTGAGCCAGAGTTCTCCGGGTTTGTGCTCGAAGAGGTAGGGATACGAAGTCCAGCGTCGACCGCCGGTCTGTGCGACATTTCGTTTGTGTGCGATGACTTCCGGTTTGGACCATGTCTCGCCTTCGTCGGTTGACCATGCGACCGAAAGTTCTTCCCGATGATTGCTGACCGCCGTTTCTGACCAGAGACCATCACCGCCACTCAGTTTCCACTTGGTCTTTCCCTCGGGGTGGGGCCGGTTCCAAAGCAATACGAGCCGCCCGCTTTTCAGGCGCTGCAACATCCCGGGTGCACTGCTGGCGGGAATACCGGATGGCTTGATCACCCGCCAGAATCGTCCGCCATCGTGCGAATAGGCTGACCAGAATTCCCCCCAATTCGTTCGGATCAGCAACCACAGGCGACCGTCTTCCAATTCCACGATTGAAGGTTCGGTGACACCGCCGTGATGCCCTTTGCCGCCCAGATCGATCAGATTGCTGGCTTGCCAAGTCTTGCCGTCGTCGTCCGAAGAGTACGTGAGCACAGAATGTCGGCCCGGGTTGTTCAGCATCTTCATGGCGGTGAAAATAATGCGACCGCTCTTGGTCTGAATCATGTCGCGCACGGCACCGCTCCAATTCTCGTGCAGCTTCTGCACCTGTCCCCATGTGAGGGCGTCGTCATTACTGCGCATTACCCAAGTGGGAAGTTTGGCGCCGGGTGCGTCATGTAGCTCATTGCTCCACGTCCATTTGCGCTCGTTCAGGTTCATGAAGGCGGCGATTAAACTTCCGTCCTTGGTTCGCATGAACGCCCGTTCATTGCTGACCTTGATACCTTTCTCCAATGCACCCGTCAGCGGGCGCGGGTCGGACCAGGTCTTGCCGCCGTCTGAACTGACAAAGGTTGACCCGCTGTCGATCGCGATGACCTTTCCGTTGGCGGTGTGGGCAAACGGGCCCAGTTTATCAGTGGGTAATGGTGACAATCGTGGATCGAGCCACATGTTTGAGTCTGCTGCGATCAAGGGGCCGACGCTCGCAGACAGCGCCAACAGAAATGCAATTCGGTTCATGATTACGTTCACGAGAACATCCGGCTCCGGCTACGTCCAGATTGATCATTGTAGATCTGCTCGCTCACGCTCGTTGTTACAGTTGAAGATTGACCCCCGGGGAGGCTGCGGCACAACTGAGGTCATGAGATTCATCGCATTGTTGGGGGCGGGTTGTCTGTTGTACGGAATGCCTGCTCAAGGGGATGGGCTCAAGTCTGTCGGGACACGAATTGTTGCGGTGACCAACGTCTGTGCCTGGCCAAACCTCACGCTCTTGCCGGACGGTACCATTGCGGCGGTGTTGTTCAATTCACCGACTCACGGTCAGGGCGAAGGCGATATCGATTGCTGGGCGAGCACGGACGGGAGGAAGTGGGAACGACGAAGCCAAATTACGAAGCACCACAAGAACACGGTGCGGATGAATCATGCCTCCGGCGTGGCTCATAACGGTGACTTCATCGTCCTCTGTTCGGGGTGGACCGATGAGAAACAACCGGAACGACCCAAACAACAGGCCTTCCGCGATGATATTCTCGATGTCTGGACGTTGCGATCGGCCGACGGAGGTCATACATGGAAAAAGGCGTCCGGCTTTCCCGCGGCTGAAGCCGGTTGGACGGAATATATCCCGTTCGGTGATATTTGGAAGGGGAACGACGGCGTGCTGCACACGTCCTGTTACCAAGGGCAATATCGTGATCCGACCAAATCGTTTCGCACCAAGGGCTGGCGCTCATGGTTTTTCACGAGTGACGACGACGGTCGAACTTGGAAACGCGGTTCCATTATCGGTGCCCGTCACAATGAGACGGATGTATTTCCGCTCGGCAATGACAATTGGTTGGCGGCGGCCCGAATTGATCGGATGGAACTTCTCCGCAGCACGGACAACGGCAAGAGTTGGGGTAAGCCGGCTCCGGTCACTGATCGCAATGAGATCAACGGCCATCTGATGCGATTGAACGATGGCCGCCTGTTGCTTAGTTACGGAGTAAGAGTTCCGGGCAGGCGTGGTGTTTGTGCAAAGACGAGTTTCGATGAAGGAAAGAGCTGGAGTCAGCCCGTGCGGTTGTCAGATTCGGTCGGTAACGCCGACTGCGGTTATCCTTCGAGCGTGCAATTGAAGGATGGAAAAATTGTTACCGCGTGGTATTCGAAGCAGACCCCTGACCACGACGGGTACCACATGGGGGTTACGACTTGGCGTGCTGACTAAGATGAATGTGACTTGCATTTTCAGAAATATCGGATGGAACCGCTCCGTCGGTTCTCAAATCAAGCATCGACGGAGTGATGCCCTCCAGATCCCATGCTGACGCCCGCGAAACGACTGAAGGAGAAACTTGCCACCAACGAACCGGTGGTTGGCGTGATGGCCACGGAACATATCTGGCCGATGCTGGTCGAACTTTGCCAACGTGGCGGTCTGGATTACCTGGTGGTCGATCGCGAACACGGTCCCCATTCTGACGAAGCGGTCGCCCAGCTTTGCCAAGTGGCGCGACTGGCCGACTTTCCGGTTTTGATGCGGACGGCTTCCTGCGAAATGACGGAATTGCGGCGCGCAATCGATCTGGGGCCTTGCGGTCTGATTCTGCCGAGCATCGAATCGTCTGCCAAGATGGACACGGTCCGCGACTCGATTCAGATGCCTCCCCGAGGTCAACGACGCCCAGGCGGTATGGGCAATCACTGGATGCGCGATTTTAACTACCCGAGCTGGCGTGATGAGTTTGAGGAACACTTCATCGTCATTCCCCAGATCGAAAACCGGATCGGTATCGAAAACGTGGCCGCGATCGCCGGGCACCCGATGACCACCGCGTTGGGCGTGGGGCCCTACGACTTGGCCGCCGACCTGGGCTGTTGCTGGGATCCGGACGATCCGAAACATAAAGATGCCATCCGTGCGCTGAGGCAGGCCGCCGATGCCGTCGGCAAGAAGCTTTGGATGGGGACCGATGCACAGAAGCTGTTGGCTGAGGGCTACACCTTTCTTTGGATAGGCGAAGTGTCCGGTCTTCTCACAAGACAGTTTTCGGAAATTGCCGCTGAACTGAAACCTTCGTCATGAGATTGAATGCCCTTCTCCTCATACTTCTCTTCGTAGTCACGAGGGGTTCGTTCGCGGCGGATCCGATCGCCGACGCCTTGCAGGGTCATCTGCGGTCCTCAGTGTCGGTGTTTCTCGATCATCATCGGGAAACGCGTCGCTACCAGAATTCTGATTTCCCGATGGCTAAAACCGCACACGACCGATTCCGGGCGGACATGATCAGCAATATGATGCGGTCATTGAACCTGCAACAATGGGTGGTGCGCGATCCGCATGGGAAGGGCAGTCCGATCCGTAGCCGCTTTCGCGACCAGGTTCTGGAACGAAAAGAGATTCATGGCGTCGCGGTTGAGATTCACGCGGTGGCGATCGAACCGACCGGTTTGATCGTCCCGATGGTGCTCTGCCTGCCGGCGAAGGGAGACAGCGTGGCCGGGGTGGCCGTTTTCTCGGGGCATACTCGGCACGGATTGAAGGATCTCGTGCTGGATCTGGACAGCTACCAGCAGGGGGTGGCCATTCGTTTGGCCAAGGCGGATCTGGCTTCGATTGCCGTCGAGAAAATCGATACCGGATACCTGTCCCGTAACGGTCGCGACCAGGTGGATGAAAAGGAGATCGCCACCTTGCTGCTCGGGCACACGGAAGTGTTGCGTTCCCATCAACTCCGCGCCTGCCTCGCTGCGATTGAAATTCTGGCCGCCCATCCGCGGGTGGATGAGAACCGAATCGGTACCACCGGCGTTTCCCTTGGTGGCTGGTTGGCGGTCCAAACTGCAATGTTCAACGAACGTGTCAAAGCAGTGGCTGACTTCGGTCGCAAGACCCGGACTGTTTCCAACAACATGACCGCCGCTGCCTACCAGGGGCAAGGCGATCTGTGTCATATCATTCCCGGCATGTTCGCGGTCGCCAGCCGTAATATTCATCCGCTGGTTTTGGCTCCCCTGCCGATGATCGCGGGACACGGACTGAAGGACAAAGGTTCCCACGCCGAGCATGTTGAAAACTACCGCAAGCTCGGTGAAGCCCAATACGCTCGACTCGGAGCCTCCGAAAACTACACCTATCTCGTTCACGCTGGCGGCGACACGATGCCCTCGGCTGATGTCATCGCCTGGTTCAAAAAGACCATCACAAAATGAAACCTTTGCTCGCCATCTTCATCGCATCCTCCGTTCTGGCTTCTGCCGCGAAACCCGACTTCAAAGATGTCGCATACGACAAGATCCACAAGGCACAGGTGATTGACGTTTACCAGGCAAAGTCAGAAAAGCTGGCACCGGTCATGGTCTACATTCACGGAGGAGGCTGGCGTGGAGGTTCGAAGAATCGCATACCCGGGTTTCTTGCCCGGGCCCATGCAGAAGGCTGGCTGGCGGTTGTATCAGTCGAATACCGCTTTACCGACGTCGCGATTCATCCTGCGCAAGTGGATGACTGTGCCCGTGCAATCCAGTTCGTCCGCCGGAACGCCGAGAAGTGGAAGCTCGACACAACGCGGATGGGGGTCACCGGAGGATCGGCGGGTGGTCATCTATCGGCGTATGTCGCATTGCAGGACGACGAGGCCAGGCCCGATTCCGCGGATCCGGTTGAAAGGCAGAGTTCACGCGTTTCATTCGCGATTCCTTTTGCCGGCCCGACCGATTGGGGTCTCCTCGGCAAGGTCGCGCATCAACATCCGGCTTATCGCCAGTTGCTCGGCTATGAGCCCGGTACTGCCGCCGGCGAGATGTCGAAGAAGCTGAAGGACGATGTTTCACCGCTGAGTTTTGTCTCCAAGGACGATCCTCCGGTTTTGATTGTGCATGGCGATGCGGACGTGATCGTTCCGTTTGAGCACGCCACCGTGTTGCAAACGGCGCTCAGGAAAGCGTCTGTGCCAGTTGAGCTGTTTCGTGTGAAGAATGGTCGGCACAATGTTGCCGGAGCCGGAGTTCCCGCTACTGCAGATCGCGCGACGGCGTTTATGCGGCAGCATCTGCTCGGTGAAACTGTGAAGTAGGCCGTGGCCTCATCCGTTTGTCGTGACGATGTTTCGACGTATCTTGGAGCGCGGTGATCGGCTCCAGTCCCCCGGCGGACAGAGCCCGGTGAATTGATCCCAGAATGGCAGAACAGCTATCATTCCTGTCCGATGAACAAGCGGAGGATCATCCGCTCCGCGTCGAACTGCGTGACGGCACGCGATTCATGGCAGAGCAGGGGGTTTTCATCGGCACTTCATCATGGAAATACGAAGGCTGGATCGACCTGATCTACAACCGGCAACGTTATTCGAATCGTGGTCGTTTCTCACGAACCCGCTTCAATGCCAACTGTCTGGCTGAATATGCGGAGACCTTTCCGACGGTCTGTGTCGACGCCGGACTCTATCGCTTTCCGACTGAGCGCTACGTTACCGGACTGATGGAGCAAGTGCCGCGGGATTTCAAATTCAGCTTCAAGGTGACCGAGGATATTACACTGAGACACTTCCCGCAGATCGAGCGCCTCGGCAGTCGTGCCGGAAAACACAATCCGAACTTTTTGAATGCTGAGCTGTTTGCGCAACAGTTCCTTCGCCCTTTGGAATCTCACCGTGATCAGGTGGGCCTGCTCATCTTTCAGTTTTCCCGTCTCCCGGAAGGATCATTCGATGAGGTGTTGCAACGACTGGATACTTTCTTTGAAGCCGTACCCTCCGGTTGGGATTATGCTTTGGAAATTCGCAATCCGGAACTGCTTGCTGACGATTACCTGAACATGCTGGAGAATCGGGGCGTGGGACATGTCTTCAACAGTTGGGAGGCGATGACGCCCGTTGATGAACAGCTTGACATCATTGGCGATCGTTTGGTCAACCTGCATGGTGGCAGCCGTCTGCTGCTTTCCCATGGACGAAACTATAAGACCGCCGTGGACAAATTCTCCCCCTATCGCGAGGTCAAAGCCGTGAATGAGCGCGTGCGTAGCGCGGCGGTCCGTATGATGCGCACGTTTATCGAACGGAAGAATCGCATCCATGCCTACGGTAACAACCGCCTCGAAGGCTGTGCGCCGATCACGCTGGCCAACATCGTTCTTCGGTTGCGTGAGGAAAGGTCGTAGCCCCTCTCATTCGTGGTTGAAGCAATGAGCTGATGCGGTAACGCTTCCTGTTCACTTACTTGCCCATGAAACAGATTCTTGCCCTTGCATGTGCCATTCTGCTTCCGCTTGCAGCGGAGGCGTCGAAGAAGCCGAACATAGTCTTCTTTTTCACCGATGATCAGACCAGCAGCACGTTGGGTTGCTATGGCCACCCCCTGGTCCAGACACCCAACATCGATCGATTGGCGGCGGGGGGGACGCGCTTTGCCAACGCCTTTGTGAGTCACTCCATCTGTTGGGTGAGTCGGACCACGATTCTGACCGGCCTGATTGGCCGCAGCTATGGGACGCCGGAGAATCCGGATCAGGCGCGTCCTGATGCGGTGCGGGAGTTGTATTCGGATATTCTGCGGTCGAACGGCTATCGGACGGGCTACTTCGGCAAGTGGCACGCAAAGATGCCCAAGGGATACAAACGCGAGGATCACTTCGATGAGTTCGAAGCCGTCGGTCGCAATCCCTTCTACAAGAAACAAGCCGACGGCAGCCTGCGCCACGAGACCGAAGTCATTGTCGATCGCGGTATCGATTTCATCCGGAACCAACCCAAAGACAAACCGTTCGCACTGAACATGTGGTTCAACGCCTGCCACGCGGAGGACAGCGACCGCCGTCCCGGGATCGGTCATTTCCCCTGGCCGCGGGCGGTTGATGGCATGTATGAGACCGATCAGATCGCGCCGCCGCGCCTGAATGATCCCAAGATCTTTGAAAGTCAGCCTGATTTCCTGAAGACGACCATCAATCGCGAGCGCTTTTTCTGGCGTTGGAACACGGACGAAAAGTATCGCACCAACATGCGCGCCTACCTGCGTATGGTCAGCGGCATAGACGGCGCAATTGGTCGGTTCATCGAAGAACTTGAGAGGGCCGGTCTCGCGGACAACACGATCATCGTCTACTCCGCCGACAATGGCTACCACATGGGGAATCGCGGTTTCGCAGGCAAGTGGTCCCACTACGAGGAATCCTTGCGCGTGCCACTGATCATCTACGATCCGCGTGCTCCGAAACCGGTCCGTGGCCAAGTCACGGACGCGATGGCCCTGAATCTCGATCTGCCCGCTACGTTCCTCGACTGGGCCGGCGTCAAGGCCCCGAAGCGCTATCAAGGTCGCAGTCTCAAACCGGTTGTTTCCAACGGGAGACCCGGCGACTGGCGCACGGAAACCTTTCACGAGCACTTTGCGGTTCGCAGTCGCATCCCGGCCTTCGAAGGCTTGCGGAATGAGAAGTTCAAATACGTTCGCTACTTCGATCACGAGAACTACGAGTTTCTGCACGATCTGAAAAACGATCCCGATGAACTTACCAATTTGGCCGGCAATTCTAAGTACTCGAAAGTGCTGCGCGAGATGCGTCAGCGCACCACCAAACGAGTTGCTGAAATCGGTGGTCCGCTCGCGCCACGCAAAGGCAAATTCACCCTGTCGACCCCGCCTCGTCCCGTTGCCTCCGCGGCAGTGTCCGTTAAGCCTGGTGCCGATGGATTCCAAAACCTGCTGGCGGGCAATCGCCTGCGCGGTTGGAGCGGCGATTCAAAGTATTGGTCATTCAAGCAAGGTGTCCTCACCGGCACTGCTGATGGATCGCTGAAGATGAACCGTTTCATCACCTGGAAAGGATCGACCATTCGCAATTTTGATTTGCGGGTGATGGTCAAGGTTTCACCCGGTGGGAACAGTGGGATCCAATACCGCGGCACGTCACGTCCTGATATCGATCTGGACATCGTCACTGGATATCAGTGCGACGTCGTCGCCAACGTGGCAAAATACAACGGCATGCTCTACGAGGAACGTGGCCGTCGCATTCTTTCCCACACTGGCGAGAAAGTAATCATCGATGAAAAAGGTCGTTCCTGGGTTGTCGACAAGCTGCCGTTCAAGGAATTCAAACCCGGCGAGTGGCACGAATATCGCGTGCTTGTGCGAGGTAATCATCATCAACACTGGATCGACGGCCATCCTACCGCCAACCTGATCGACCTCGACGAAAAAGGCCGCGCTCTCGAAGGTGTCCTCGCCATGCAGGTCCACGTCGGTCCCGCGATGACGATTCAGTATAAGAACCTCCGTATCAAACATCTCCCAGACGATCTCCCCCTGCTGATGCCCAAGGATCATCCGATTGCGTCCAATGCCTACGGCGTCCGACCACAAGGCCGTTTGTCTAAAGGCTGGAAGGCACCGGTTTACGGCGATCAGTAGTCTCGTTCCGCATCATTATGTTCGCCAAACCAGTTATGATAGTTCGACTCGTTGCCACCGCTTTTGTAAGTTGCGCCTTCGCGGTTCATATCCACGCGGCTTCCAGACCAAACATCATCTACATTCTTGCCGACGATTTGGGGATCAACGACTTCGGTTGCTATGGCCAGAAGATCATGAAGACGCCGCGGATCGATCGGATGGCGGGTGAGGGGATGCAGTTTTTCAATCACTACTCGGGCAGCACGGTTTGTGCACCGACGCGGTCTTGCCTGATGACGGGACAGCATACGGGTCGCACGCGGATTCGTGGCAATGCGGCGGCGCATTTGAAGCCGGAGGATGTGACGGTTGCGGAGGTGTTGAAGACGGCCGGGTATCAGACCGCCTGTATCGGTAAATGGGGACTGGGTCCAGCTGGTTCAGTAGGCGTTCCCAATCGACAGGGATTCGATTTCTTCTTTGGTTATCTCGATCAGCGGCGGGCGCATCGCTACTACCCAGATTGGATCTGGCGCAACGAGACGAAGGAGGAGTATCCCAACAACTCAAAACAGCGGAATGTCTACATTCACGACAGTTTCACGGACGAAAGTCTCAAATGGATTGAAAAGCAGAGCGGTAATCAGAATCCGTTTTTCCTCTACCTCGCCTATACGCTTTCGCACGTGGATCTCGATGTGCCCAACGATTCGATGAAGCCTTACCTGCAGTCGGTCAAGGAGAAGGGGCCTTACGCAAACCCCAAATGGCCGGAGCGCGGCTATCGGAATCACCCGACGCCTCGTGCGTGCTTTGCGGGCATGACTACCCGACTGGATCGGGACGTGGGGCGTATTCTCGATCTGGTCGATCGGCTCGGGATTGCGAAGGACACGGTCGTCATGTTCTCCAGCGACAATGGTCCGACTTCGGCGGGCGGTGCGGATCCAAACTACTTTGATGGCAACGGCATCTATCGTGGCATCAAGCGGGATCTCTACGAAGGTGGCGTGCGGGCTCCGTTGATCGTTCGTTGGCCGTCGACGATCGTAGCGGGCACTCGGAGTGATCATATTTCAGCGCATTGGGACCTAATGGCAACCCTCGCCGAATTGGCTGGCACGAAGCCGTCAGACGTTCACACCGGAGTCTCGTTTGCCCCCACACTGCTGAGCAAAGGCAAGCAGGCAACTCACGATTATCTCTACTGGGAGTTTTTCGAGAAGGGCGGCAAACAGGCGATTCGGCAAGGCGACTGGAAAGCGGTTCGTTTGAATCGTCACAAGAAACCCAATGCGCCGTGGGAGATCTACAATCTGGTGAGTGATCCGGGCGAGACCAAGAACGTCGCTGCCGAGCATCCGGATCTGCAGAAGTCGTTCACCAAGATCAAGAATCGGGCTCGTACCGAGAACGAGTTCTTTCAGTGGAACAAGTAGGGCAAATGAATGTTTCACCCCTGACGGGGTTTTGAAATGGGCTCGCGGGTACGCTCTCCCCACCAAGTTGTTGACCGCTGGCGCTATCAATGCTTTCGGCTGAGTTCGATTCGGTTAGGCTCGGGTTCAATCACATGAGCATTCTTGCCCGAGTCACCCTCTCTATAATTCTCTTCGTCGTTGCCCGGTTCGCAACTGCCGAGGATTGGCCCACCTATCGACACGATGCCAGCCGCAGCGGATTCACCGCGGAAACGTTGACCGACGCGCTGCAGCCGCAATGGACGTTTCAGATGCGACACGCGCCGAGTCCGGCCTGGCCTCGTTCCAAACGGATGACGTTCGATCGGGCTCCACAGACCATCATTGCTGATGGCCGCGTATACTTTGGTGGCAGTGTGGATGGCAAACTACACGCGGTGGATGCGGCTACCGGAGCTTCACTCTGGACTTTCGTGACGCGGGCGCCGATCCGTTTTGCGCCGACCTACCACCGGGGACGTCTCTATACAGTCAGTGATGACGGATATCTGTATTGCCTTGATGCCAAAACTGGAAAACTGCTTTGGAAAAAGCGTGGTGGGCCGGGGGATGAATTGATCCTGGGCAATGCCCGGATGGTTTCGCGTTGGCCGGTGCGTGGGGGAGTGGTGGTTTACGACGATACGGTCTACTTCGCGGCCGGGATCTGGCCGACGGATGGTGTCAGCCTGTATGCGCTCGATCCGGTGACCGGTGAAACCCGTTGGCTGAACGACACCGCGGGATCAATCTATCTAGGGCAACCCCATGGTGGCGCTTACGCCAACAGCGGCGTGGCGGCGCAGGGATATCTGGCCGTCAACGAGAAGCAGGTGTTCATGCCGACCGGACGCGGGGTGCCGGCAGCGTTCGATCGCGGCAATGGGGCGTTTCAATATCTGCATCTGCAGGCAAATACGAAACTGGGTGGTTCCGCAGTCACGCTTTGCCGGAACGTCTTCGTGAACAACGGCGTTGTCTTCGACCAGTTGACGGGGAAGTCGCAGGGCAAACTTGGGGCCGGTCCGATTGTTTCCACTCCGGATGGTCTGGTGGCGTCAATATCGGGGCAATTGACCGGCTTCACATGGGATAACGCAGATCAGAAGGCGCGGCCGGGACTGATCATCAAGGTGCGAGGCCTCGACAAGACCTTCGCCATCAAGAGTGAACCGACAACGGAAACCATCGTCGCGGCTGACAAGATCATTGCCGGTGGTGACAATCGGGTGAGCATTCGGAAGCGCTCCGATGGCAAAGAGATCTGGTCGTCACAGGTGAATGGAGCGGTCTATGGATTGGCCGTTGCCGATGGCCGATTGTATGTGAGTACG
>Ga0055584_100004399_pt1 | contig 13863 bp, 7 predicted proteins | sample OSDHelmetaG_FD_58716 | JGI IMG/M metagenome (GOLD analysis project Ga0055584, IMG submission 58716) | Pelagic marine sediment microbial communities from the LTER site Helgoland, North Sea, for post-phytoplankton bloom and carbon turnover... | ecosystem: Environmental > Aquatic > Marine >... | reverse complement strand
AGATCTTACCTTGAAGTTTAGTTAATTTAGAAAGAGGTTGTTCAAATTTAACTTTTAATTCTTCTTGAAGCATCTTGATATGCTTTTTACGTTTTCTTCTTTTCATTGTTAGCGTGGCATACTCTGTCTGCCGAAAAATCTTAATGGCTTCCTTGGCATATGGATAAACAAGTGCAGCGTATCTTTTGAATTTCATGTACTTGTTATAATCTTCGGGAGATTTAAATTTCCTGAGGGAGGTGATACTTATATCATCAAGTTTTTCCATGATCAATGTGTCACCATTTTCTGTGACCATAGCAGTCATAACTCTTCCGTTTAGTGAGGTCTCAAAAAGATTAACATCGACGTTTTCATATATAATGGTATCCATTTGAACACCAATATCTGAAGTGTCAATGTTTGGCAATAGTTTTTGAGCTTGCAGCTGCCCAATTAATAATATGATTAAAAATATGTATTTCATTTCAAAACAATGTTCACACTTAATGACAAATATATCAATACAATAGTTTCATAATCTAACGTTACCAATTTTAATAACAAAGCTAAGAAATTGTTAAAATTGATTTTTGGAATTTTTGCTAGTGCACTCTCTCTGAAAGAGGCCCCTCTCTGAAAGAGAGTAGTCTCCTGCTGAAAAAGGATCCAAAATGCCAAATTATATTCTGTTTTGATCATTTTTAAATCATTTTATTGAAAAATTGTCTGAGTTTACCTTTCAAATTCTAGTTTAAAAGTCCGACATTTCCGTTAGCTTTGTACAAAATATACAGTATTGATTTCTAGAGGTATCGCTCATTTTTTTTCGATTTTGTTTCATCCATTATTGATAATAATATATGTTCTTCTTTTATTTATAGTTATCAATCCTTACTTATTCCCATATCGTAATGGAAGAGAATTTGGAACAATTTTCTTGATCGTATTTTTCACTTCTGTAGTTATTCCAGGCGTCGCCATCCTAATATTATATGGTACTGGATTGATACAGTCCATAGAACTAAAAGAAAGGACAGATCGTATTGGCCCATTAATTATCACTTCCGTTGCATATTTATGGCTTTTTCTAAACATACGTACCCACAGTGCTATTCCCGGATTATTTAGCAGTTTTGTATTGGGAGCAATCATCGCTATTTTTATTGCTTTTTTTATAAATAATTTCAGCAAAATCAGTTTACATGCTGTAGGTTTGGGTGGGCTTTTTTTAGCATTACTCAACCTGATTTTAACTTATGGGCGTACAATTACTACTATTCAATTGACACAAGATTTGTCATTTACAATTCATAATATTTTGATTATTGGAATTGTTTCTATGATTATCGGTGCTGTCTTAACTTCACGCCTTTACTTAAAGGCTCATAATATACAAGATGTATATGGAGGATTTTTGGTGGGTATGATTAGCCAAATTATAGCACTTAGGTTCTTTTTTTAAATAAAATTTAAATTAATATATAAATGGAGGCACTCATTCAAATTATAGACCAAGCATATGACAATCGTGAAATGCTAAGAGAAGAGAACGTTCAAGACGCTGTAAGACAAGTTATCGAATTGCTAGACAAAGGTAAAGTCCGTGTAGCTGAGCCTGATGGTGATGATTGGAAGGTCAACCTTTGGGTTAAAAAGGCTGTTTCATTGTATTTCCCAATACAAAAAATGGAGACTATTGAAGTAGGTCCGTTCGAATTTCACGATAAAATTCCACTTAAAACGAATTATGCAGAAGCTGGTGTTAGGGTCGTGCCCCCAGCTGTTGCAAGATATGGTTCATTCCAAGAAAAAGGTGTTATCATGATGCCGAGTTATGTTAATTTGGCTACATATATTGGAAGCGGAACGATGGTAGATACTTGGGCAACAGTTGGTTCTGGGGCTCAGATAGGACGCAATGTTCATTTATCAGGTGGTGTTGGAATCGGTGGTGTTTTAGAACCGCCCCAAGCCAGTCCTACGATTGTTGAAGATGGATGCTTTTTGGGATCTAGAAGTATTGTTGTGGAAGGCGTTCGGATTAGAAAGGAAGCAGTACTTGCTGCCAATGTAGTATTGACAAAATCTACACACATAATAGATGTGACAGGTAGCTATCCAATTACCTACAAAGGAGAAGTGCCGTCAAGATCTGTTGTTATTCCTGGCTCTTATACCAAATCATTCCCAGCAGGTGAATACAATGTGGCTTGTGCATTGATAATAGGGCAAAGAAAGGAGAGCACAAATTTGAAAACATCACTAAATGAAGTGTTGAGGGATTATGAGCTGGCAGTTTAGGTTGATAATGACTCATTAACCTAATGACTTGATTTTTAGTCTTCGTGCGAATAAATGCTAATATTAAGTGCGAAACATTTCGTATTTTGTTAATTATATAATAAATAGTGACTTAAATCAAGCATTTTTGATTAAGTAGACTGAATATTGTGGTGTATTTAAGCAAAATGCTTGAATAACGTCATTTGGTTGACATGATTTGAGGAATACTTTAGAATGAAAGAACTTTAAACAAGTCTAATAAGTTATTTTTGCGGCGCTATATTTAAAATTAAAAAATATTAAATGAAAGCTTACTTCACTATCTTTTTGATTGCTTTGACAACTCTTGGTTTTTCACAAAAAAAAGATTTAAATCCTATCACATGGTCATTCGACACGAATCAAGTTGGTCCTGATGAATATGAACTAATATTTAAAGCGGATTTTGATTCTCCTTGGGTCGTTTATTCAAAAGACAATAGTGATGATGGACCAGTTCCTACAACTATTAATTTCACATCTAAAAATGTTGAAACAATTGGTGAAGCTGTTGAAACAGGAAAAAAGGTAAAAAAGGAAGATTCTCTTTTTGGAATGAGTGTTATAAAGTTTGAGGGCGGGCAATCATTTGTAACAAAACAAAGGGTAAGAATAAATGATATTTCTATTCCCGTAACAGGTTATGTAAGATTTATGACTTGTGATAATCAAGTTTGTCTGCCACCGAAAAATGAAGATTTCAGCTTTACTTATAAAGTAAATGCTCCTAAGAGAATGCAACAAGGTAAAAACTCAATACCAGTGAAAAGTTTTTAGTCCCATTAAGATAAAGTATTAAGAAACCACAGTTTATAAAATCCAATTCATATGCGTTTTTTCAAGTTACTTGTTTTATTATTTATCAGTACTATAACTTTTGGTCAAGAGTTAGATCCCGTTGATTGGTCATATGACATTAAACATCTTTCTGGAGATGAATTTTTGATGACATTCACGGCTGACATTGATAAAGGCTGGACAGTCTATTCTCAATTTGTGGATGAAGGAGGACCTGAACCAACAACAATAAATTTTGAAACTGAGGGTGTTCAGAAAATAGGAGTATCAAAAGAATCTGGAAAGAAAAAAGAAGGATTTGATAAAATATTTGAAATGGATGTAATCAAGTTTTTAGCAGATGATCCATTTATAATTGAACAAAAAATTAAGGTGCCTTCTGGAATGAACTCGATGAGTGGTTACTTGACTTATATGACTTGTGATAAGGAAAAGTGCTTGCCTCCGACAGATGTTGATTTTACTTTTCAATTAAAAAGAGGGTCAGGAACGGTATCAATTACCAACACTATAGTTAAGTCCGTAGATGGAGAAGGTGAAAACGCCACTTCTATAATTAAAGTAAATTCTGAACAATCTAAAGATAAAGACGCCTCAAAAAATAATGCTATCAAGGAGCCAGTCACGTGGAATGTTGATATTGCAAAAAACAATGATGGAACGTTTGCTTTAAAATATACAGCTGATATCGCAAAAGGGTGGACCGTATACTCTCTTTATTCAAATGATGATGGACCAGTTCCAACATCAATTGCTTTCGAATCGGAGAATGCTGAAGAAATTGGAAAGGCAAAAGAAATAGGAAAGAAAAAGCAAGGTCCTGATCCTTTGTTTGACAATGTAGAAGTGATAAAATTTTTAGGTGATACACCATATTCTATAACTCAGAATGTAAGGTCAACAGGTAAAGGTAACATTAAAGGTTATTTGACTTATATGGCGTGTAACGATTCCGGATGCTTGCCACCAACTGATGTTGATTTTATTTTTAGTCCTTCAGATTTAAAAGCATCGTTGGGTACAGAGTTTAAAACCAACAGTTCAGCTTCTACAAGCGATAACAGTTTAGTTGCATCAATTCCAATTCCTACTGGTGTTGATATTTTGGATCAAGAGATTCCATCATTAAGAGAAAGTTATTTGTCTCCTGTTGGTGATTGTGAAGGTGGAGAAAGCACAAGTGAGAAGTCATTGTTGTGGTCATTGATAATTGGATTTTTAGGAGGACTTTTAGCATTGTTAACACCGTGTGTGTTCCCTATGATTCCATTGACAGTAAGTTTCTTTACCAAGGACACTAAGAGAAAAGGGTGGGTGAATGGAATGATTTATGGAGCTTCAATAATTGTGATTTATGTTGCTTTAGGATTGGCGATTACTGCCATATTTGGAGATGAAGCTTTGAATAGATTGTCTACGAACTGGATTGCCAATACTTTGTTCTTTTTGATTTTTGTAGTCTTTGCATTTTCATTTTTCGGTTATTATGAAATAAGGCTTCCTAGTTCATGGTCTACTAAAAGTGATACAATGGCTGACAAAGGAGGGTTTTTAGGAATCTTCTTTATGGCTTTTACCTTGGCACTGGTTTCATTTTCTTGTACAGGTCCAATTATTGGATCAGCTCTTGTGTCGTCTGCGTCTAATGCGTTAGGCCCAGCGGTAGTGATGTTTGGTTTCTCAGTGGCATTGGCGTTACCTTTTGGATTGTTTGCGGCATTCCCAGCTTGGTTGAATACTTTACCTCAGTCTGGTGGATGGATGACTTCTGTTAAAGTTGTACTTGGTTTTTTAGAATTGGCCTTTGCATTTAAGTTTTTATCAGTTGCAGATTTAACAAGTCACTGGGGGTTCTTGAGATATGAATTGTTCATGGGTGCGTGGGTTATTATTGGAATATTGACAACATTATATTTGTTTGGTAAGATTAAGTTTCCTCATGATAGCCCTATAGCTAAGTTGTCTAATGTAAGAAAGGTAATAGGAACAGTAGTGGCTTTGTTTACAGTATACTTGGCAACCGGATTTATGTATAATGAAACTACAAAAAGTTACAATTCTCTAAGTGTAATTAGTGGCTTTCCACCTCCAGCTCAATACAATTACTTATTAGATGAAATTAAGCCAGATGCAGCTATAAAAGCAGATTATTCATCGTATTCAATTTGTGCCAATAACATACCTTGTTTCAAAGACTATTACCAAGGTTTGGAATATGCGACAAAACAAGACAAACCTGTATTTTTGGATTTTACAGGACATGGATGTGTAAATTGTCGTAAAACTGAAGAGACGATTTGGATCGATGACGAGATTCGAAATAGCTTGATCAATGATTGGATTTTGGTTTCATTGTATGTAGATGATGATAAAAAACTAGACAAGACTTTATGGTCTAAGAAGCGTCAAAAGAAAATGAGAAATGTAGGTAACAAGTGGGCAGATTTTCAAATTATAAATTTTGAACAAAACTCTCAACCTCTTTATGTGATGATGACAGGTGATCAAAAAGTACTGGCAAGCCCAAGAGGTTATAAGTCGGGTATAGATGATTACCAAGAGTATATGGAATGTGGTTTAGAAACCTATAAAAACAATAAGTAATCGAAATGCGAGGAGCCTTGAAGTTTGGACTAATTATCTTGTTATGTTTTGTAGCTGTTTTGCAATTTTCTTGTAAAGCAGATAAGACAGTAAAAGCGGAAAAGAAAACAGGCAGCCCAGAATTAGACAAGTTAAATGCAGCGATTGCAAGGGATACCTTGGATCATTCTTTACTGTTTGAAAGAGCAAAATTATATTATAAAAACTCGTACTACGATGGTGCTATTGCAGATATGGTAAAAGCCATTGGGTATGAAAGAAAAAACCCAGACTATTATCATTTGTTATGTGATCTTTATTTAGACTACTATAAATCGAAAGATGCGTTATTAACAATTGAAAGGTGTGTTGAATTGTTTCCAAAGCGTATTCCAAGTTTGTTGAAATTATCAGAAACACAATTGATTCTTAAGCAATATGAAAACTCCCTTGCGACTACTTCAAGAATACTAACAATTAATCCTGAAACTGCAGAAGCATATTTTATGATGGGTATGAACTTAAGAAGCATACCTGATATTGAGCGTGCCAAAGTAGCATTTAGAAAGGCCACTGAGATAGATCCTGAATTGGTTGATGCTTGGTTGATTCTGGGGCAAATTTATGAGAGTGAAAATGATAGAAAAGCCTTAGACTATTATGAAGCTGCAACGAACGTGGATAGAAATAATCCAGCTACGTGGCACTCAAAAGCCTACTACTTGCAAAATCATGGACAAGAGGATAAGGCCTTAGAGATATATAGGCAGATTAATTTGATAGATAAGAACTACATTGATGCATATTTAAATGCGGGAATTCTTTATCTAGATAGAGATTCCATCAAGCAAGCTTACGAGCAATTTGATATTCTTATCAATATAAAACCTACCAACCATTTAGCACATTACTACAGAGGCATTAGCAATGAATTGTTGGGCAAAACTGATAATGCTAAAGAAGACTATAAAACAACACTTATCTTGAAACCTGCATTTTCAAAAGCAAAAAATGCATTGGAGGCACTAGCTAAATCTTCTATGAAATAGGACCAGTTTAATTAATTTGAAACGATAATTCTTTTATGAGTAATTTGATTGTTTTCAAAAAGTGCTTGTAGGAAATAAATCCCACTGTTTAATTCTTGGATATTAATTTTAGTATTAGAATTTGTATTGTGTAATACCAATCGTCCTTGAAGATTAAAGATTGAAACAGCTTTTACTTTTTCTGCAGAGTAAATATTTATAAATGCGGCAGCAGGATTAGGAAAAATGCTTAGTTCTTTATTTTGAAGAGTTGTATTTGATGACATTAAGTCTTCTGTGATTTTTAGAGTACCTGATTTTGCTCCATCACCTGAAGAATTTCCATTGCCATTAACGGCATTCCCGATACCATAAAAACTGATTGGTCCGCTGCCAGCCTCTGGTGCTGTCCATGCCAATTTTATAAGATCATTAGGAATTATGTTACGTTGTTCTACGTATTGACGGTCAGATACCATAACCTCTTGCATTAGATTCGTAAGATTTGAAAAGGTATTAATTCCTGTTTCATCAGAATCTAGTAAACTAACGATTTGGAACCCATAGCCAGCTGGTGCACCAGTATGGTTAATTTTCAAATTTACAGTATAACTTTGATTGGGAAGATAGCTGGTCACTTCTTCACCAACATCATTCAAAAGTGAAATCACTACATTTGGATCGAATACACCATCAGAATGGCATCCAAAACTTCCGCAAGTCTGACCATTTTCACCAGGTGCGCCTGATACGCCTTGTCCAGTCATAGTCGTTCTTCCTGTCCTATTGGAAGTTAATGTAAGTGCCCCAAAAAAGAATAATAAAAGGTATACTGTGTTTTTCATTGTCTCAATTTGACATAAATATAATTGAATATTCAATATTGATATGATTGGCGAAATAAAATATTTATTAGGGTGAATACAAAATTAATTGTCTTGAGCGTTTGTAAACGTTTAAAAAGGACATGGCATGTCTTAAGACATGCCATGTCCTTTTTAAACTCAACAAAACTCGGTATTAATCTGGATTAAGTTGTAATGACTTATAAGAACTTGATTTTCAAAGTTTTTAAATCACTTCTTATTATCAAATAGATATATTTGCAATATGTTTGGAAAACGTAACAATTCAGGAGAACAAGAGAAAGTAAAATTTTCAAAAGACAGCTTTAAGGAATCGCTTAAGATTTTCGCTTATGTAAAACCATATACTGGCTACTTTATTGCGTCTATGTTCTTGCTCTTGGTTTCAACATTGACTTTTATGGTAATTCCTAGTCTGTTAGGGATGTTGTTTGATGTAGCCAAACAAGAGGAAATGAGTTTTAACCTGACTCTGGATAAGTTGGGAATTATTATGTTTGTAATTTTATTGATACAAGGATTGGCTTCATATGGACGGGTTTATCTTACAACTCACTTTGCAGAAAAAAGTATTGCTGACATAAGGAAGGATGTCTATGAGAATCTTTTGACATTGCCAATTACCTTTTATGAGGAGAATACCAGTGGCGATCTGATTAGTCGTGTATCATCTGATATTGGTAAATTGTATTCTGTGTTTTCTATTCAATTTGGAGAATTGTTAAGGCAAATATTAGTCTTGATAATTGGAATAGGGTTTTTAATAGTTTCGACTCCAAAGCTTTCTTTAATAATGTTGGCAACGATTCCTGTAGTTGTTATTTTGACAATGGTATTTGGAAGGAAAATTAGAAAATTATCAAAAGAAAGACAAACAACTTTAGCAGATTCAAATGGACTAATTGGAGAGGTGGTATCTTCTGTAAAAGTGGTAAAAGCATTTGCTTCTGAAATATTTGAAAAGAAAAAATATGATGAATCCCAAGATCTTCTTATCAATGTGGCATTAAGATATGGAAACGCAAGGGGCTTGTTTATATTATTTATAACAATAGTATTCCTAGGCGCTATTTTCTTTATTATTTATATGGGCGCAAAAATGGTTCAGGAAGGTAATATGACTTCAGGGACTTTAATTTCATTTGTTACTTATACATTTATAATTGGAGGTGCAATTGCTGGATTGGGAAGTTTGACGACTGAATTATTAGGCGCAATTGGTGCCACAGAACGTGTAAGGGACATTCTTAATTTGACACCAGAATTGAATCTAAAAAATGATAATGAGGAGTATAGTATTGAAGGTAATGTTGCTTTTAAGGATGTTGTATTTAGCTATCCAAGTCGTAAAGACATTACAGTATTAAAGAAGATCAATTTCAGTATTTCTAAAGGGGAAAAGATTGCCTTGGTTGGCCCTAGTGGTGTTGGAAAGTCAACGATAATTCAATTGTTGTTGAGGTTTTATAACATTGATAGTGGTTCGATAGAGTTGGATGGTAAACCCATTGAGGAATATGAACTACGCAATTTTAGAAAGAATATAGCATTGGTACCTCAGGAAGTAATTCTCTTTGGAGGATCTATTGCTGAAAATATAAAGTACGGTGACCAAAATGCATCAGAGGAAATGATTATGGCAGCTGCCAAACAAGCCAATGCTTGGGAATTTATTGCTAAGTTCCCTGAAGGTCTTGAAACAATGATTGGTGAGAGAGGAATTAAATTATCAGGTGGACAAAGACAGAGAATTGCAATTGCGAGAGCTATTTTGAAAAACCCCTCTATCTTACTTTTGGATGAAGCGACTTCAGCATTAGATACAGAATCAGAGAATCTAGTACAAGAAGCTTTGAATAGCCTAATGGAGAATAGAACTTCAATTATTATTGCACACAGATTAAGCACGATTACTGATGTAGATTGTATTTATGTCTTCCAAGAAGGCCAAATTGTTGAATCAGGAAGCCATCAAGAATTAATGAAAATTGATAATGGTGTCTACTTTAAACAAGCACAGTTAGGTAGGTTGTTTGAGTAGTTTGCTCTGTTGTTCAGACATCAGACTCAGACAGTAGATTCGCATAAGGTATCAGACTTTAGTAGCATAGAGAGCAAGTCTTGGACTTCAAACCTCAGTTCACTGAACTGAAATTTCTGCTTTAATATCGATTTCAATTTCAGACATCAGATAACAAAACGACTCATATTCAGCATTTTAACAGAATTATTTACTTAACATATTATGATTATTAATAATATGTATTATATTTGTAGTAATTATACCTACCAGAGAACGAAGAACCTTAGGGAAGCCTCGTTTTATTAGATTGATTATCAATGATTTATCTTTTTTCACAAATGTTTAGAGCCGTTTGTAAGAGGATATTGAAATTTGAAAAGAGTTGTAAATGTTTAGAGCTGTTTGCAATTCATATTAAAATATCAATCGAATAGAAGTTTACCACAACAAATATTTTAGAAATGAAAGGTCACTATTCATAAGTTGAAGTCTATGGATATGGCTGGTTTTGCTAACGAATTAAGCATTTATAATGAAGTTAACTACTTACCTGGTAAGAGGTGTCTACCTTTTGCTTAGTATGATAACCTGTATTCAGGTATCATATTCTCAATGCGATACAAATTGCGAAATGCAGTGTATCGGTCAGATTAATGTTTCTCTTGATCAGTCATGTTTTACTGAAATTACACCTGCAATGGGCGGCAACAATATTGAGTCCGCATGTAACTTTTTATATACTGTTAAGCTGTATGATGAAAATGGTAATCCTATTTCGGGAACAACTGTAGGCTTGGAACATAATGGCCAGTTGATCACCTATCAAATTACAGAAAATGAGTGTGGAAATAATTGTTGGGGTAAGGCTAAAATAGAATATAAATATCCACCACAAATTGACTGCCCAGTTGACTTAACGGTAGCATGTGGTGTAGTTGACTTATTAGAATATCCTCCTGCTACAGGCGGATGTGCTGCATTTGAAGTTATCTTGTTAAGTCAAATAAAGGATCCAATTTCTTGTGACCCAGATTTTTCATCAAGTATAGTTAGGACATATCAAGCAAGGGATGAATTTGGAAATACGTCAACATGTTCACATACAATTTTTATAAGACGTATAGATATAGATGATATTATTTTTCCAAATAATGCTAAGATTTCTTGTAGTGATACATTGTTAATATTTAACGAAAATGGATTTCCTCTTCCTTGGATGAATTATGCATTAACGGGCTCTGGTTATGGAATGGGTGGATTGTTTACTGGGTCTGGCTCTGCAATTGGTGTACCAATAATCTGTGATGTAAATGTTGTAGATGGTTTGTATTGTAGTGATAGTGGTGCATATTCTGGTGTGCCATTGATTCCTGCAGGAGGTGCAACTGTTATTAATAAATCAGATGACCCTTACGGACCGGAATTTATTGTGACTACTCTTGACGATACAAATAATGTAGGATTGTGTAATGCTATTTTAACGTATACTGATATTGAAATTCCAAATATTCCTTGTAAGAGAAAAATTGTCAGAACATGGGACGTAAGAGAATGGTGGTGTACACAAGAATTTACAAATGGAGGTCTTCAAGTGATTGAAATAATTGATGATCAAGCTCCATTGTTTGTTTGTCCTGGTGATTATACAGTTGCCACGGATTATGAATGTGGTGGGCATGTTTACTTAGAACCAGTTGATGCATATGATGAATGTAATTCTGAATTAAGCTATAGTTTTAGATCGGGGATAAATGTTCTCAATACAAACGGAGGTTTTATTGATTTAAATTTAGGTAAGAATTATTTGACTTATACAGTAAGTGATGATTGTAATAATGAATCTAGTTGCCAGGTTCAAGTTACCGTTAAGGACGATACACAACCAGTTGCTATATGTGAACAGTTTAAAGTGATCTCAATGAGTCAAAGTGGACAAACATTGGTGTTTGCAGATCCATTTGATAATGGATCGTGGGATGAATGTGGAATAGATAGATTTGAAGTTAGAAGAATGGATTCATTATGTGTTGCTTCAGACACACTGTTTAGCGATAGAGTAAACTTCTGTTGTTCGGACGTAGGTCGTGAAACTATGGTTGTTTTTAGAGCTTACGATTGGAGCGGTAATTTCAACGACTGTATGGTTACTGTAGAAGTTCAAGATAAGATAGCGCCATCCATAACTTGCCCTGATGATCAGACTATTGATTGTGATCAGGGATATGACTTGAATAATTTAGGTTTGACATTTGGCAATGCTGATGTGATTGATAATTGTTCTGAAACGCAAATTTTAAATGAAGGTGTTACAGCTGATGTTAGTCAGTGTGGTGTTGGAAATATTACGAGAAGATTTGAGGTTTTAGGTCAAGATAGTAGTGTTATAAAGAGTTGCAAGCAGTTTATTACAATAAGAAATACTACAACATTTAATCCTGGTAATATTATTTGGCCGCTTAACTATGAAGTTGTCGATGTATGTCATGCCGAGGATTTAGACCCTCAAGACTTACCTGATTTATACAATTATCCTGTATTTCCAAATCAGGAGGCTTGTACATTGCTAGGTTATAATCATGAGGATAAAATGTTTACGTCTCCAGGTGGATGTATTCGAATTGAAAGATATTGGACAGTGATTAATTGGTGTGGAACAAGTGAAATTGGTTTTGATCAATTTACTTCTCCCAATCCCCAGATTATTGATATAGTAAACATGATGGCTCCTGAAATCGCGCCAGCAGATTCATTATTTTTTGAGTCAATTAATATTTCTTGCTTAGGCGACACAGTAGAAATTGAACGTACAGCCATGGATGATTGTGATTTTTTATCTTGGACTTACCAAGTTTATAATTCAGCTGATACTTTAGTTTTTGAAGGTGATACTAATTATATCAATGTTATACTGCCTATTGGAGAATACGATATCTTCTGGAGAGTGGAGGATGGATGTGGCAATTTCGATGTTGATGAGCAACATGTTTCCATGCTTAATGTAAAAGCACCAACACCAGTTTGTTTAAATGGGTTGAGTGTAAGTTTGATTGGTATGGACCTAGACTCTAACGGAGTCGTAGACGCTGAGATGGCTGAACTGTGGGCAAGTGACTTTGACAATGGCAGTTCACATTCTTGCGGTAATGAAATTGCATTAAGTTTTTCAAGAGATACTACGGAGAAAAACAGATTTTTTGATTGTAGCCATTTAGGTATCACTGAGGTACAACTTTGGGTAACAGATACAAGAACGGGGGCTCAGGATTTTTGTAGAACATTTCTAGAAGTATTGGATAACAATAACTTTGATATTTGTAATGACAGTATTCAGACTGTAAGTATGAGTGGTGATGTATTTGATGAAAACAATAGGATGATTGAAGGAGTTGAGGTAACTCTTGCCAATACTACGACAACTAGTATGACTGGTGAGTCTGGGCAATATGCATTTGAAAACATGCCTCTAGGTGGGTCCTATGAAGTTGTACCTATGAAAAATACAGATCCACTTAACGGAATCAGTACTTTGGATTTGGTTTATATTCAAAGGCATATTTTGGGATTAGAACTTATAACAAGCCCTTACAAATTAATCGCAGCAGATATTAATAAAAACAATGAAGTATCAGCTATAGATTTAATCGAGTTGAGAAAATTGATTTTAGGTATAAATGATGAGATTCCGACAAATCTAAGTTGGAGGTTTATTGAGTCTAACTTTATTTTCGTTGATCCAACTAATCCATGGCTAGGAACTCTTCCTGAAACTCACGTGATTGAAAAATTGAATTTAACTGAAGTTATAGATTTTATAGGTGTAAAGATAGGTGACGTGAACAACAGTGTCGTAACTTCTTTGAATAGTGAAGAAATTGAATCAAGAAATAGGTCTATAGAATTAGAATTTGATTATAAAATTGATCAAGTTACAGGTTTCTTAAGAGCAGATGTTTATACAAAAGAAGAATTTGAGTTAGATGGTATGCAGGGAACATTTGAATTAGGAAGTATAATTAGTCAAGAAAGCCTTGAGGTTGTTTCTGGCCAAATCGAGATTTCTCCTTATCAATTTAATTTTGGAAATGTTGAGAATGGTTGGTTTACGTTCAGTTTTGCAGAGGTAGAAACTAAAAAACTTGGTAAAACTCATCCTTTATTTACTATTCTTATAAATGAAAGAATGAGCGGCAATCTTGGAAATGTTATTCAAATCAGTGGAAGAAAAACCAGATCAGAAATTTATTCAGATAACGAGATTTTC
>Ga0055584_100004397_pt1 | contig 13868 bp, 13 predicted proteins | sample OSDHelmetaG_FD_58716 | JGI IMG/M metagenome (GOLD analysis project Ga0055584, IMG submission 58716) | Pelagic marine sediment microbial communities from the LTER site Helgoland, North Sea, for post-phytoplankton bloom and carbon turnover... | ecosystem: Environmental > Aquatic > Marine >... | reverse complement strand
TTTTTACCATCGTATAGATAGTGTGTATAAATGCGCTATGGATCAACCTGCACCGCTGTTTAAGTCGCGGCCCAAAGCCCTTCGCCTTCGGCAGCGATCTTTCGCTATATTATCCTAGACTATCTCTATTGGACACTTTTCCTGTGTGGAACCGACGCTCTCATGCTGACGCTACTCTTTGCCTTATCGCTCCTCGTTGCCACCGCTCTGCACGCACAGGCTCCCCCGAGCCCAGAGGCGCATTTCCAACGCGTCATGGCCAACCCCAACTTAAAGGTCGAAGGCCAGGTCACAGGCGAGCAGTTCTGCTGGCATGCCGCGAGCGCCGCCGACGATTTTGTCGACGCCTACCTAGCCTGGAACGACGCGGCGTGGCTGGACCGGGGTGCCGCCTACTTCGATTGGTTAGTATCGCTTATGGCCACGGCACCCGACGGCTATCGCGGCTGGATCGGCCCCTATATCTACGACCCGCAGTACTGGTGCGACGTACACGTCGGCGACGCCATTCTCATCAATCCCATGCTGCGCTTTGCCGAAGTCGTGCTGGCCAACGACGAGCTAAAAAAGGTCCACGGGCAGCGCGCCCAGCGCTACGTGCAACTGGCCCAGCGCGAGCTCATAGAGAAGTGGGATCAGCGCGGCACCTGGCGCGACGACGGGCCCCAAGGCTCCTATAGAGCATGGGACCACTATTTGGCTCCGAATGATCTGAGTGCCTGGCATAACTCGACGGATGCCAAGGCCGGCCTCAGCCTGCCCTTTAACAAACAGATGGACCTAGGGCTGGCCGCGCTGCGGCTCTATCGCATCACGGGTGAAGAGCGCTATAAAGAACGCGCCGAGCGCGTTTTCCGGCTCTTTAAGTCGCGGCTGCGTTTCTTTAATGGTGGTTATGTGTGGAACTACTGGGAACCCTTGGGTCCGTGGGATATCGACCGCAAAGAACGGCGTATTCGCCACTGGGTCAACGTGCATCCAACGCGCAACTACCAAGCGCGCGAAGTGGCCTTTGTCGTCGAGGCATATCACACCGGCCTCGTCTTTACGCGCACGGACATCGAGCGCATCATCCACACGAACCTAGAAAATATGTGGAACGGCGATATGGAGAAGCCGCGCTGGCGCAACGCCGGGCTCGACGGTGCCTGGAAGCCACAGGCCAAGGGACGCGCCGGCGCACTGTGGTCGGCCCTCGTCGATTTTGATACACGCGCACGTCAGGTGCGCGCCCAACACTTAAAACCCGGCAGTATCGACCACGCCTATTTCCGCAACGTCGTAGCGGCAAAAGAACCGAGCTTTGCACAGCGCTATGACGAAGGTGGACTCGACCACACAAAAGCCCCCGCGCCGGCTCAGCACTTGACAATGGCCGCCGTGCTGCCGCGCGTCAGCAGCGGCGAAACACCGACGCTCATAGTGTGCAAGGCCGCGCGCGATGACTCGCTACACATTGCGCTACTAGACTCGACAGGTGCGCAGTTCGACGCGCTCTACAGCGGACGGATAAAAGGGGGTGACGATGGACTAGAGGGAATCTTCTGGTTTAGCTGGGACGCTGCTGGCATTTCCCCCGGCACATATAGCGTGCGCTGGAAGTTGGGCGACGAGTATCGCGAAGCCGGTATTGAAAGAAGGTAAGGACAGGAGAAGGGGCAGAAAAATACTACTCACCTACTGCTTTTTCTGTTCGCCGCGTATGGGACTATCTGTCAGTGCGCAGCTCCTTATTGGCCGGCGGTGCTTTGAATGCCTGCTCTGCAAAGTGAAAACCCACATAGATGACACAAAGCACGGAGACAAAGAGCCCGACGGCAAGTATGGTCATAGTTCCTATGGCAATCATTGGTCTCCCCTTTTCGGAGTAGAATTGATAAAGTTTCCGAAAGAAAGGATCGAGGGAACCCAAATCCCCACAAAAAGCCCCTCCTGTGTTTGTCCACCGAACCACAGGTAGACCGACAGGAAAAAGGAGATAAAGGCCGCTACCAGCACTAGGTAATCTCGTCTTTTGCTAAACATGGTATGGGTTCCCCCGTCCTTTCTAATTTCGCTTGATTTACGATGCGCGTTGGGCGCGTGTAGAACTCGGTAGTAGCGCTCGTTATTTCGGCAGAATTACGCTGTCGATAACGTGAATAACGCCATTGCTGGCTGCAATATCGGCCGTGGTGACATTGGCGCCGTTTACTTTCAGACCAATGCTGATCGACTGGCCGTTGACGGTCTTGGCCGAGTTGAGCTTGAGCAGGTCGCCCGACATCACCTTACCAGACACTACATGATAGGTAAGAATGGCGGCCAACTGCTTTTTGTTCTCCGGCTTGAGCAGATTCTCCAACGTGCCAGCGGGCAATTTGGCGAACGCCTCATCAGTCGGAGCGAATACCGTAAAAGGGCCCTCTCCCTTGAGCACGCCGACCAAATCAGCGGCCGTTAGCGCAGCAGCCAGGGTCTTAAAAGAACCAGCGGCCACGGCCGTATCGACAATGTCCTTGTCCATCGCATGTCCGCTTTTGTGATGAGATGCCTGGCTTGGTACGGCCCACAGCGTCAGCAGCATCGCGATGAGACCACCCATAGTAGCCAAACGCATAAAGATGGTTTTGTGCGTCTCGTATTGGGAAGTACGGACAATCGTCTGCATGAGTAACTCCTTTGTGAAAATCTGCAATCATGTCTAACTTATGTCCAGAGATTATGCATAAACTTGCTATTGTCAATGTCTTGTCTATTATTTTATTAGACAAATTGATAAGATATTCTACGGGAAGCCCATCCTTTACAGAAATAGACTAGCATGCAAAAGAGCCAATCCATCTCGGTGGGGATCGTTGGGGCGGGCATGGCGGCGTTGACAGCAGCCCATGTCCTAGAACGCGCGGGGTTTCGCCCGCATCTTTTTGAAAAGAGCAGAGGGCCGGGAGGACGTATGGCCACTCGGCGCGAAGGCGCCTACGCCTTCGATCACGGGGCGCAGTATTTTACCGCGCGCGATCCGCGCTTTGTCGAACAAGTCAAAAGGTGGACAGCCTGCGATCTCGTAGAAGCGTGGAATGGTCGGATCGGCACACTGGAAAAGGGCATTTTCCAGCTACAGAAGCAAGCGCTAGAACGCTTTGTCGGCGTGCCCAGAATGAGCGCCATCGGCCGCCATCTCGCCGAGCCGCTGCCCATCGCCTATGGCCAGCGCGTAGAAAGCCTACGGCGCACCCAAAGTGGGTGGCAACTCTCTGGAGCAGAGCTATCCTTCGCATGCGATGTCGCCGTCGTGTCGGCACCGCCGCGACAGGCGCTGAGTTTGCTGCCAGAAGACTCGCCACTGACGGCGGCTATCGCCGAAGTGCAATTGTTGCCCTGCTGGGCGCTCATGGCCGTCTTCGAGGCACCGCTGGACCTGCCCTTCGACGGAGCTTTCGTCGGTGATTCAGCGCTTTCGTGGGTGGCGCGCAACAGCAGCAAGGCGGGACGCAGCGCACACGAATGCTGGGTGCTGCACGCTTCGACGCCGTGGTCTGAACAACACCTAGAGCAGCCCGACCACGCCATCACCGAGCAATTGCTCGACGCTTTTTTTACAGCCACTGGCACCGCCCCGCGCGCACCCCTCTTTACCAAAGCACACCGCTGGCGCTACTCCATCGCCGAAAACCCATTAGCACGAGACCACCTATGGGATGGCGAAAACCGTCTCGGGATCTGCGGCGACTGGTGCCATACGTCGCGCGTCGAAGGCGCTTTTCTCAGCGGCCTAATGCTCGCCGAGCACATCGTCGCTATGTTCGATAGACAGATGTAATTATAATAGGTGTTGATATCGCCGATTTGTTGCATACTAGTTCACCCAATTCACCACGTAGAAAAAAGCCAACCACCAAACGAAAGAATTCTCCCATGGCACGTAACCCACTGCGCACCAAACTACAGGCCAACGAAACGACCACCGGGCTCTGGGTCACGATCGAATGCGCTAGCATCGCCGAAATCGCCGTAGCGCTGCAGCTCGACTGGATCACGATAGACATGGAGCACGGACACCTCGGCTTCAAAGAAGTGATGGCCCATATCCGCGCCGTGCGCAATACGAATACTGCAGCGCTCGTGCGCGTACCGGCCGTCGAGGCCGACTACGTAAAACGCGTCCTCGACATGGGTGCCCACGGCGTGATTTTGCCGCTGCTCGATTCGCGCGCCGACGTCGAACGCGCCTTTAGTTTTGGCCGCTACCCGCCAGAGGGCATGCGTGGCGTCGGCGGCGAGCGCGCCTTTAAGTGGGGCATGGGCTTTCACGACTACGTAAAAATAGCCAACGAGGAAACGCTGCTCATACCGCTCATCGAAACGCGTGCAGCCACCGAGGCAATCGATGATATCCTGGCCGTGCCCGGGCTCGAAGCCATCTTTTTTGGCCCCGCTGACCTCTCGGCCACCAACGGCTATCTCGGCGAGTGGGAAGGGCCGGGGCTAGCACAGCAGATTCTGGATATGAAAGACAAGGCAAAGGCGCGCGGCATCGCCTCGGGCATTATGGCACAAGACCTAGAGAACTCTCAGCTGCGCCGCGACCAGGGCTTTGACATGGTTGCCCTCGGCACCGATGCTACCCTCTTGGTCCGCGCCGTGCGCGAGAACCTGCGCGCCCTCGGACGCGACATCGAGCCGAAGCTGTGGTTCTAAAACGCACCGCGACCTGCACGGACGCAGTCCTATGCTTATACTCTACCGCAACAAAACCAACGCAACTATAATGGATCTACACGATCGCAAAGGACCCCTATGGCCACGCTTAAACTACTCGAAAAACTGACGACGACCGCCGGCGTACCCGGCCGCGAACACCGCGTTCGCAAGCTCATTTTAAACGAGATAAAGGGAATCTTCGACGAAGTAAAGGTCGATCCAATGGGTTCGATCATCGCCATCAAAAAGTCGCATCCCAAAAAAGGCAGCGCTAGCAAAAAGCCGACCAAGGTCATGCTCGCCGCCCATATGGACCAGATTGGTTTTATCGTATACCATATCGATGACAAAGGTTTCCTCTACCTAAACCCCGTTGGCGGTTTTGACACGCGCAACCTATTTGCACGCATGGTCACGGTCTGCCCCGATCCCAACGATCCAAAGAAGGATCTCGTCGGCATCCTCAATCCCAGCGGCAAACCCATCCACGTCGCCTCACCGGAAGAGCGCAAAAAGATTCCCAGCGTGCGCGAGTTTATGGTCGATCTCGGGCTTAAAAAAGAGCAGGTCGACAAACAGGTCAAAATCGGCGACATGGTCGTGATCAACGCCCCCGTCCACTACCTCGGCGACCTCATGGTCAGCCAGGCGATGGACAACCGCGCCGCCTGCTGGATTGCCATCGAGGCCTGCCGCAAACTCAAAAATCACGACTGCGAAGTGCACTGCGTATTCACCGTACAGGAAGAAGTTGGCCTGCGCGGCGCCATCGCCTCGTCGCACACGATAGCGCCCGACATCGGCATCGGCATCGACACGACGCTGGCCATCGACACGCCGGGTGTGCCCGCACAGGATGCCTGCACCCGCTTGGGTGACGGCGCGGCCATTACCATCATGGACAGCTCGGCCATTGGCGACTACGACCTCATCGAGACTTTTGATGCCGTGGCAAAAAAGAACAAGATCAAAACGCAGCGCTCTATATTAGCTGCGGGCGGCACGGACACCGGCGGCATCCAGCGCAGCGCCGGCGGCTGCCGCGCCATGACGCTCTCGTGCCCCACGCGCTATATCCACACGGTCACGGAAACAATTCACAAAAAAGACATTGCGGCCTGTCGCGACCTCTTGGCTGCTTATTTAGAAATAGCGTAAGAGAGAGCATTCCGCACCGCGCGAAGTGACAGTATTGACCAAATACCAAAGAGGCGCTCCCGGCTCTATAGCCGGGAGCGCCTTTCTCGTAGATAAAGAGCTTAGCTAAAGGATCTAACCCGCATCCTTTTCAGGCGGTAAGGCAAAGATCTTGCGCTGCGCTGAGACGCGTTCCTCGTAGTTAATCAGCTGTCGCTCATAGGCCGTATCCATGAGCGGCGAAGAGATCAAGAAATCCGCCGTAGAGCGATTGCACGCCACGGGCACATTATAGACCACGGCGATGCGCAAGAGGGCCTTCACATCGACGTCGTGGGGCTGGGACTCAAGCGGGTCCCAAAAGAAAATGACAAAGTCAATCTCGCTCTCGGTGATTTTGGCGCCCACTTGTAGGTCGCCTCCCAGAGGACCACTGCGCAGCAGCTCAATATCGAGTTGAAGCTCGCGCGAGAGAATCCCTCCAGTAGTCCCCGTGGCATAGAGGTTGTGTTTGCTTAGCGTCTTCTGATTGTAGCGCGCCCAGTCCAGCAAATCTGCCTTGCGATTATCGTGGGCAATCATCGCGATATTCTTGCATTTGTCTATCGGAACTGGATCTCCATACATGGCATTCTCCCCTAGTAGACGAAGCTTCCATCAGGCACTTATAAGTTAAGCCACACTGTTACAATCACATGGCATTTGTGCTAAGAATCTGTTGGCTGCGCGCGAACTGGGCACCCTACAATTCGCAATACAATTACCTCACGCTCAGCGCGCGCTCAATGCGGCGGCCAGAGGCCAACTCCGTCAGGCGCAGCGTCCACTCGCCTTTTGTATCGTTCTCCGCAATCTCCAGCACCACTTCTAATGCGCCGTCGCGCGCGCCGTAATAACCGCTATACTCGGCGAGCTGTCCATCGGCATCAAAAACCTCTAAGTGCACGGGCACGACGGCGGCGATATTCTCCCCCTGTTGGTCTACGACGCGTGCTTTCAGGTGCAAACGCCGTCCCCGGCGCGTTTTTTTCCTCGCCTCCAGCTCTACGCCAACAATCGCCTGATCCACGATCATATACACGCGACCGCCGCCCGCTGCTAGCTCGGTTGCAAAGTGCAGATCGCCCTTTTCCACCCCGGCATCTACCTGCACATGTTCTACGAGATCGTAGACATAACCCGAGCTGCGCTTCACCTGCACCTCGGCACGCGCGGCCAAACCCTTTTCCATCACTAGGCGATGATGCCCGACATAATCACCAAAGGTGCGCCTGTCGTTGATGGCGAATACATAGTCGGCCGAGCCATATTGGCGCGTGCGCAGCACGATATCTTGCTCAGAGGAATCGGCGTAGCGCGCATAAAATACGTCCAGCTCTCGGCGCAATTTAGCCGCGCGCTGCTGTAGCACAGCTTTGTCCTGCTCTGGGTCACCGCTGCGCCGATACGACGGCAGCAGGATATCGGGCAAAATGGCCGGTGCCACGTGCTCGTCGGCTACGACCAGCCCTCCCCGGTCTTGGAAAGCGATAATCCGCGCGACCACGCCTTCTGTCAGCACCTCTGTGCCCGGCAACACCAGCACGCGCACGCCCTCTAAGCCATCGCGCAAAAGCGTCTCGTCGTAGACGATCTTGGGCTGTAGCTGCGCCCACTGCAAAACGAGATGGGCATCGGCTTCCCAGCTGCGCCCCCAGCCCGAAGAGCCGCGCCCGGCAAAGACCTGCGACGAAAAACTCTCCAGGAGTGCCACGTCCGCCGCTCGGTCGGGCACCTGCAACAGCGTCGGCCCCAGCGGCTGCACCACCGTGTGCACCAACTCCTTCAGCACCTCTTTAGTCTGTGCATTCGTATAGCGATAGGCGTGGTCGTCGCCCGCGTCGACTAACGACCCCCAGCCGTGATACATGATGCCGCGAATCGGCCGCGCGATTTTGGCCCAGAACGCCTCGCGCAAATGGTCTGGCGCAATCGTGATAAAACGCGCTTCCGGCTGCGTCTTCTCCCAGACCGTATGCTCGGCTTCGTCCGCGGGCAATTCAGGCGCCGTCTGGCTGCGATACCAAATGATCTGCGTCATCTTCATCACCTGCTGATCCGGTTGGCCCGCAGCCATGGCAAAGAGCGCGTCGGCTACTTGGCCGATCTTTAGCGGATCTGGGTAGGAGTAGGTCCAATGCGATACATAGTCGACACCGCCACCGCTGCCCCAGACGCTCGGCGCGCGCACGGCCGGATCAAAGAAGGTCCACAAGTCGTCGCGCCCGGTCGACCTGAGCCCCTCGTGCACTTTGCTATGCAGACCGTTCCACCCGTCGCCGCGCTGCCAAAACCAGCGATAATAGGCCAAGATCTCGTCGTCATCGGCGACGATGCGATCGCGGGGAAAAGCGGCAATCTTGTTATGGCGCACACCGCCCTTATGCGTGGCTAAGGTCGGTATATTGCGGCCGCTAAAAGTGCGGTAAGCGTCGCGGTCGTGATCGTGGAAACAGAGATTGGTACCATCGCGAATCTCCGAGTGCACCAGCGAAGCCTTGAGCGCAGGGAAAGCGCCAAATGAACGGGCAATCGACGCGCCGACATTATAGGAGTACTGCTGTAGCGCCGAAAAGCTGGCGCACACATTACTCTCGTTGTAGGGCAGCCCCTCTGCATCTACGCGTCGATGCATTGCGTAGAGCGTCGAGTCGCGTGCGACCCAGCGACCCGGATACAAATAGACCGCGGCACCCACACCGCGCACGAGCTGCTCGTTTAAGGTCTGCTTCTTTTGGGCCAAGCTCTCGCCCGCATCGGCTTCGGTCACTTCACCGGCGCGCCATATTTTTCCATAGTCGGCCAAATAACTCAGCTTGTGCGTAAAGCCCATTTCCGTCAGCCGGTCCAGATCGCCACCGCCCCACATAACGACCGGCATCTGTAGGGGCAGCGGCCGCGCGACGATATCGATTTTCAATGCGGCTTCCACTTCGGCATCAGCCGCGCTAGCGCGCACCGCCAGTTCATAGGCCCCTGGCCGCAGCGCCGTATCCACAGGCCATTCTAGCACGTGACGCTCTTTAGGGGCCAGCGCCGGCAGCGCAAAGGCCTTCTTTTTATCTAAGAGACGCAGCTCGACTCGCCCCTTAACCAAGGCCGTATCGGCAATATTCGCTACTTCTACCGTGACAAACGCGCCCTCTTCCATACGCACAAAGGCCGTGCGCTCCACCGCGGCAATCTCTAAAGATGCCTGCGCCCAAGCCGGCCCCCCTAAAACCACGAGAGCAACCACCCACGGCGCTAGCCATTTTTTCACGCAGCTAGTTCCCAACTCGCTCCCTTTTACCCACATCATTTTAAGACCTCGATCCGCACCGGTTTCCAAATGCCACCCGCAAAGCGCGTATTCATCGCCCGCACGACCACCGTATTGTCTGTTCCCCAGCGCAGCTCGTCCGTAATATCCAACGCGAAGGGAATATTCCAGCCATCGGGACCGATATCGTGCTGGCCTACATACACACCATTGACCCACACCCAGGCGCTCTCATCAACACCGCCAAAGTGCATTTCTACCGCTAGGTGCTCCACCTTCTCCGGCAGCGCAACAACCCGCCGATACCACGTCACGCCCGTATACTGATAGCCCGCATCCTGCCAGACCTTCTCAATGCCGATCTCGTCCCAGCCCGAATCGTCAAAACCCGGCTCGTACCAATCCTGCAAATGCCCGTCGCGCTGCGGATCGAGACGAAAACGCCAGCCATCCTTGGGCAACTTTATCGTCGCAACCGGCCGCAAATCGAGATCAAACGAATCGCGCTTAAAAACGCCCTCGCGATAAAACGGCCACAGCGCCCGTACGGCGATATTGCGCACCGCCTCCACCGAGTCGCGCGCGGCCACGGCAATCAGCGCTCCCACGCGCTCCGTGCGCGGCGCGATCTCCACCAACTCCTCAATGGCCACCTTGCGCACCTGCGCATCTACATCGACCAACCCCTTAGCCAAATGCGCCACCACCCCTCCCCTAGCCGCCACCTGCCTAAGCGCCACCTGCCTCACCACCGCATCCCCATTCTCCAACGCCCCCTCCAGCGCCTCTCGCCCCCCTTCCCCCAACCGCACCAAGAGCCGCAACGCCGTCCGCCGCACCACCCCATTCTCATCCCCCAACCCCTCCACCAATGCCATCACCACCTCTGCCCCACTCCCCTCCAACGCCAACAACCCCTCCCGACGCTCCACCGGCGACAGGGCAAAGCAGGTGTCGATCAGCACTCCTCCCAACAACAAAGCCAGCAAAAACACACATTCTATTCGTCTCATTATATACTCCCACTCTCATTTCTCTCACATCTCGAGGCCGACTCCTCAATCTGCAAGAGCCCAAGGCGGTTTGCAAAAAAGGCGTATCGTTGTCTGAGGCCCAACGGGCCGAGTTTCGATACGCCTTTTTTGCAGGCCCCCTTGGGTGACTAGTGCTTTCTCTGAGGCCAAAGGCCGAGTTTCAATGTTCTCCTTTCACAGACCTCCTTTGGCGACCATGCACTTGTAACTATTAATCCCTTAGTCTATCATTTTATTAAGCCCCAACAAGGCCAATTCTAACCATATTGCATACATCACTCAACGCAGCCATACCGCAATAATCAAATTAGCTTAGATTCTTCTCTTATGATTACAGTATCCAACCTCAGCAAGACCTTCGCCGATCGCACCCTCTTTGCCGACGTATCCTTCCAGCTCAACGCCGGGGATCGCTACGGCCTAGTCGGCGCCAACGGCTCGGGCAAGACCACCTTTCTCAGCATCCTCACTGGCGACCTCGATGCCAGCTCAGGCAAAGTCTCCATGGCGCAGAAGCTGCGCCTCGGCGTGCTGCGACAGGACCAGTTTCTCTTCGAAGACCAGAAAATTCTCAACGTGGCGCTGATGGGCAACGCCGAATTGTGGAAGGTCATGGTCGAAAGAGATGAGCTCTTGGCTAACGCCGAAAACGAATTCGACGCCGATCGTTTCTCCGAGCTAGAAGACCAGTTTCAGCACCACGACGGCTACGTCGCCGAAGCACGCGCCGCCACCATTCTCGAGGGCTTAGGTCTACCCGCCGACGTACACCACAGCCCGCTCTCGACGCTGTCTGGCGGTTTTAAGCTGCGCGTACTCTTGGCCCAAGTCTTGGCCAGCGCACCCGACGTGCTCTTGCTCGACGAACCAACGAACCATCTCGACATCCTCTCGATTCGCTGGTTAGAAATGTTCCTGCGCGACTTTAGCGGCCCGGCCGTCATTATTTCACACGATCATCGCTTCCTCGACAATATCAGCACGCATATCCTAGACGTAGACTACCAAACAGTACTGCTCTACCGCGGCAACTACACGGCCTTTCTCAACGCCAAGCGCGTCGAGCGCGACCGCCGCGAAAAAGAGATCACTGGACGCGAAAAAGAAATTGCCCACCACCAGCAATTCGTCGATCGCTTCAAGGCCAAAGCCAGTAAAGCGCGACAGGCCGGCAGCAAACAGCGCATGATCGACAAGATAGCCGAAGACATGGTCGAACTACCGGCCAGTTCGCGCCGCTATCCCACCTTCCGCTTCGCACCCAAGCGCGACAGCGGCCGCGACGTGCTCAAAGTAAAAGGCATCAAAAAAGCCTATAACGACAACGAAGTGCTGCACGGAGTCGACCTACTCGTGCAGCGCGGCGACCGCCTCGCCATCATGGGCCCCAACGGCATCGGCAAATCGACGCTATTAAAAATCATCATGGGCGATTTAGAAGCGGATGCCGGCGAAGTCGAATGGGGTTATGAAACACACCCAGGCTATTTTGCCCAGGACCACGAAGAAGATTTTACTCCACCCAACGCCAGCGCCGAGCAGTGGATACGTGGATTCTGCCCCGAGCAGGGCATCGGCTTTGTACGCGGCCGCCTGGCACTGATGCTCTTTTCCGGTGACGACGTCGAAAAACCCATCAGCACGCTCTCGGGGGGCGAGGCCGCCCGGCTCGTCTTCGCACGTTTAGGCATTGCCCAACCCAATGTGCTGGTGCTCGACGAACCGACCAACCACCTCGACCTCGAATCGATTGAAGCACTCGTCGAGGGGCTCAAAAAATACGAGGGCACGCTCATCCTCGTCTCGCACGACCGCTGGTTTGTCAGTCAACTGGCCACGCGCATTGTCGAGATTAGACCCACGGAAATTCTCGACTACCAGGGCACCTACGAAGAATACGTGCACTTTTGCGGCGACGACCACCTCGACGCCGACCGCGTAGTGCTCAAAGCGCGCAAAGAAACGAACAAAAAGAAGAAAGAAGGGAAAGAGAACGGGCAGCCACAGGCAACGAATGGCAAGAGCGATGGCCAACAGACCAACCGCGCACACAAAAAGAAAACAAAAAACGCTAGCAACGGGGCAGATGCCGATGCAGCGGCCAATAACGGCGCCAAGAAAAAGAAGAAGAAATACAAAAAACGCGTCGAGCGCCCTAACTCCTAAGCTCTATATCTGCACCAGCAATAGCGCGCCTCTTAGGCAATGTGGGATTAAGTCGTTATCTGCTGCGATTAGGTATTTTCTTACAAGGAGAGCGCCGTGACAAAAGCCCCATGTGCCCGAGAGGGCCAAGGGGTGAAGGCCCCGAAGCGCAAAGTCGATGTTATCGGCTCTCGCTTCAGGGCATTGTTTTTCGTTTGCTTAATCACTCAGGATGCGTTCAGGCTCACCCTTCTTATGCACTCGAAATACTAATGCTTTAAATCCGTTTGTATCTGTCTTAGCCGTATGCACTTGCTCAAGAGGCACTTTAAAAACATCACCCTGTTTTAGGCGAATCTCCGGTTTGCCCTTTTGCCAAACTGTTCCAGACCCCTCCAAGATATAGACGAATTCTTCACCGGGATGGTAGTGTTTGGCGAGCGAAGTATCGGATGGCACCTCTATCAAACTCATAATCACTTCCACGCCCTCAACAATCTCAAGTTCGGTCCGCAAAAGATTCGCCAATTTCAATGTCGATATTTTGCTTTCATCCGCCTCAGACTTTGAGGCTGTGCCCAAACTCATAATCGAACCTACTATGAGGCATAGAAAAGCTACTGGTAAAACCCGATTCACTGTATCCTCCTTTGCGAGATATCGCATTAGTTCCAAATAGTCTTGGTGCGAAGGTTCTCATTTCTTTACTGCATGGCCACTATATGCGCGTATACCCCCCACCCACGGCGGCCTCTTCCCTCAATGAAGGGACGAGAAGGCCTGCACTGAGGAAAGTCTTCAAGAGCAGCCGACCTATACGCACATGGACACCAGCACCGACAAACGTCTGGATGACGATCCGAGCTTTTTCACTTCACAGGGATTCTTCGGGAGGTGCTTGCCGCCGTGAAACTTCCTTTCCTTGCTCGTAAAGTCATTCCTGAACGGGTTGTCCGGGTGCACGATAATAGATCGTCTTCTTATTAGCCTCGTCGACCTCCTCGGGCGTGAGCAACACCGTAGTATTAATTCTCACGGCCCCGGAAGCGTTGGCCGCCAACGAAACCGACGTGGCTGTCACATTGTCTGGTAAATCGGCTATAACCAGTGTATCATCACTGCCGAATGTATAATAAAAAGCCTCCAGCCTTCCACCCAATCCCTGTATGAGCTGATTGACAGCCTCTCTTCGAGACGCGCCTCCTTCCCTGATGAGTCCATGCAAACCTTCTGAACTATAAGAACCTGTTATTAGGTACTTGGGCATAAAACACCTCCTGAGAAATGGCTACACACATCATCTGGTTACGGCTACATGGTTTGAAAAGAATTCGCTGCGAGATGCAGCCATCCAAGCAAACCAAAGTACGAAATGACCTACTGCTGCGAAAAAAGTAAAGTCTTTGCATCATCCAATAGTGAAGTTGATGGCTAAAAGTATAGACATAAGAAACTACGAACTCATTTCAAATGCCCATTCGCCATTTCGCATGATGGCCTCATGCTCGCCATCAGTTGTTATGCCATCCACATTAGTTTCATTTGAGCCTATCATAAAATCAACATGA
>Ga0055584_100004396_pt1 | contig 13868 bp, 9 predicted proteins | sample OSDHelmetaG_FD_58716 | JGI IMG/M metagenome (GOLD analysis project Ga0055584, IMG submission 58716) | Pelagic marine sediment microbial communities from the LTER site Helgoland, North Sea, for post-phytoplankton bloom and carbon turnover... | ecosystem: Environmental > Aquatic > Marine >... | reverse complement strand
CTGGTTGTCGCGGAAGGTGCCCGCGTAGCGGAACATCGCGTCGACGAGGGTGGTCTTGCCGTGGTCGACGTGCGCGACGATGGCAAGGTTTCGGATCTCGGGGGCGGTCGACATCGGCGTGACGGTGCTTCGTGACCCGGCAGGGCCGGGCGAGGGGGCGGAGTGCAGGCGGGTCCGGGTGGACGGCCTGGGGATAGACGGCCTGAAGACGGGCTCTCGGCGGTCCCAGGGGGCCGCGCTGCAGCGGGACGCTGCCCGCTCACCCGTCTTCGAGGGCAAAGAGGGTACGGACCCAAGGTCCCCGCAGGAACTACCGGCGCGCCATCTTGGTGGGCGGAGTCGCTGGCCCGTCCCGTTCCGGCCCTCCAGGCCGCCAGGGCCCCCGGGGGGATCTCAGTGGGCGGCAGGCCCGATGAGCAGGGAGAGGCAGGTGAGGCCCGCCTCGGCCTTGTGGAACTCGCCGATATCGACGGGGTGCAGCGTGAGGCCCAGGGCGCCGAGGCGCTCCACGGTGCGGGGGGCCGCCTCGGAGACCACGAGCTCATCGGCGACCTTGAGGACGTTGGGGCCGGCGGGCTCGGCTGGGTCTGCGTCGATGACCTCGAGTCCCGCCATCCCGGCCGCACCCAGGTCGAGCGCGCGGGGGTCGGCGAGGACCTGATCTCCGCCGAGCCAGGACAGCACGGTCTTGAGGTGGAGGGCGCCCCGGACAGGAACGCCAAGGACCGGCCTGCGTGAGATCCGGCCCAGCGCTTCGATGCCGGCCGCGTCGGTGCGCGTCGAGAGTCCGACGAGGATCCGGTCAGGGAGCTGCAGGACATCGCCTCCGTCGAGGTGGCCGGCCTCCAGGGACTCCACGGGAAGGACCTCCCGCAGCGCACGCCCGAGGGCGTCGACCTCTCCGCGTCGCGAGGCGGCTCCCGGACGGGTCAGGACCGCGCGGCCAGGGAGGGCGATGGCCGGGTCCTCGACGAAGCAGGCGTCCGGGTAGCCCTCCAGCGGGTCGAGGGTCAGGACCTCGAGCCCGAGGGAGGAGAGCAGGGTCGCGTAGGCGGCGTGCTGCTCCGCGGCCTGGCCGGCGTCGATGCGGACCCGATCCAGGTGCGTGAGCTCACACTCCGCGAGGGCCGGCCCCGGAGTGCGGACGATGGCGAGGGTTCGGTCTTCGGGGGGCACGGTGACGGCCTCGATGGTGAGGGCGAGCGCTGAACGTAACCCGTCACTGCGCCGGGAGGTTGTCCCGGCCGCGGTCCTCATGTGGTCGCGAGGGGCCAGGTCGCCGGTCTGGGCCCGCCACTTGCCCCCTGGAGCCTGCCTCAGGGAGCAGTCTGGTTCACGGCCGGGATCTCGGGTGCCGGGTCGAGGTACCTCCCCAGCAGTGAGTCCAGCGAGGCGATGTCCACCGGCTTGGGTAGATACGCGTCGCAGCCGGCAGCCAAGCAGCGCTCCTCGTCGTCCCTCAGCGCGGAGGCGGTCAGGGCGATGATGGGGGGGGAGTCATCGCGCTCCCTCAGCGCGTTGGCCGTGGTGTAACCGTCCTGAACGGGCATGTGCATGTCCAGGAACACAACGTTGAAGGCCTCGCTGGACCCTGCGGCCGCCGTGATGCGCTGGTATCCCTGGAGTCCGTTGACGGCGAAGTCCACCTCGAGCCCCCTCCGTTGGAGGAGCTTCATGAGAACTCTTCGGCTGATGGCGTTGTCCTCGACCACCAGTGCTCGGCCCTCGAACGCGAGCCCGGCAGGCGTGTGATGCGCGGTCTTGTTCCCGGCGTTCTCCGCGTCCTCGCCTACCGGGGTCGAGAAGGTGAAGGTGCTGCCCTCTCCGAGCTGGCTGCTCGCGGTCAAGTCGCCACCCATGAGCTCGGCGATCTTCCGTGAGATGGTCAGGCCGAGCCCAGTGCCCCCGTAGAGCCGCGTCGTCGAGGCGTCCGCCTGCTGGAATGGCGAGAAGATTCGATCGAGGGCCGCCTCTTCGATTCCGATGCCCGAGTCGGTGACCGAGATCACGAGCGAGGTTGGGGCACCAGCTGTGCTCACTTCGACCTCGACGCTCCCGTGGTCGGTGAACTTGATGGCGTTGGACAGGAGGTTGATCAGGACCTGTCGAATCCGCACCGGGTCGGACCGGATCGCGGACGGGAGGTCGTCGGCCAGGCTGAGGTTGATCGTGAATCCAGCCTCATGGGCGCCTGGCCTCAGGGACTGGACGGTCTTCCGGATGATCTCACCAGGATCGAAGGAGATGGCCTCGATCTCCAGCTGGCCGGCTTCGACCTTGGAGACATCTAGCACGTCGTTGATCAACGCGAGGAGGTGCTCCCCGCTGTTGTGAATCGCCTGCAGCGCGCCCTGATCCTCCTCGCCGAAGTGGTCTGTCTCGGCGAGGAGGTCCGAGTATCCGATGATCGCCGTCAGCGGAGTCCGGAGCTCATGGCTCATGTTGGCGAGGAAGTCCGCCCTGGAGCGGTTGGCCGACTCGGCTCTGGCGTGGGCCGCGCGCGTCGCCTCTTCCTGAATTCGGCGCTCGGTGATGTCGCGGGTCACCGAGAGGAGGACCGTTTCTCCGCTGCGGTTGGCGAGCGGGACGGTGCTGGTCTCCATCCAGTGGTGCTCACCGTCGAGAGCCACCATCTCGAACGTGAGTGACCCGGGCACGCCCCCGAGGACCTGGTCGTGCAACGCCCTGAAGCGCTCTCGGTGTTCCTCGACGATGAGGCTCTCGATCGGTGCCCCCCGGACCTCGGACATGGAGCTGGCCGCGATCATGCGCAGCCCCGTGGGATTCATCTCCACGAGGCGTCCGTCAGCGTCCACCACCTTCACGCATTCCGGCTGGGCCTCGATGATCGCGCTCAGGTACCGGGTCCTGGCGGCGAGGTGGCGGCCGATGGAGCTGATGGTCTCCAGCTGCTCGGCGAACGGGCCGTTGTCGAGCTCAGTGTTCGGGCCCGTGTCGACACCCTTCTCGATGGCGAGCATCGTCTCGTGCGCTTGCTCGAGGGCCGCGATCGCCATGCCCCTGACCCGATTTCGTCGGTAGGTGCAAAGGGCGAACATCATCGCGCCGAAGGCTGCGAATGCGAGGGGCCACGCGAGACCGGCAAGGTCCATGTTGCGAGAAGTGGAAGGGTGGCGGGCTTGGAGGCTGGGGCCGTCGCCCCACTACCGAGAGGAGATCGGCGCTCCCGAGGGACGCCCTTTAGGATTCTTCCCCGGCAGAGCGGAGAGTTCACCTTACTCGAAGCGAGGCGGCTCGCCCGGAGCCTCCTTCCTCGAGGCCTGGGCCACCGGGCTTCGCCTGGGCCTGTGGTCTCGTTCTGAACCGAGGCCCCATGGGGTCCTGGGCAGCGGGGAGCCCGCTGGCGTCGAGGCCCCCGGGGTCACAGTCCGACGCGCGACGCGGGGGCGATCGCGCCAGGGCAGGGGAGGGCGAGGCAGGGCGCTGCGCCCCTCGCCGTCAGACCGGCTCGCCGACCACCTTCTGGATCCGGTCCAGGAGGTACGTCTTGAGCATCCCGGTCCGCTTGCACTCCGCTTCGAGGTAGCTCTTCTTGTGTCGCTCGTAGAGCAGTCGGGGGAGGACCTGGAGGGAGGCAGGGGCGCCCGAGTCTCCTCCATAGAGGAGAGTGACCTCGTCACCGTTCCGCACCGCCTCGGTCAGCGGTCGAAGGCGCGGCTTCATCCTCGCGGGTCCGGGGATGAACCCGGGAACGGTCACCGGCGTCCCGCAGTGCGTCAGGAGCTCCGCAGCGGAGCTGGTCTCTGCCCGGTCGGCGCACTCCTCCAGGACCTGCCAGCACCAGACGGCGTCGGCGAGGGCGCGGTGGTGGGTCCCGTCCTCGAGGTCGAGGTGCTGGCAGAGCGTCTCGAGCTTGTGGTCGGGCGACTCGGGGATGAACTTCCGCGCCAGCTTCAGCGTGCAGAGGAACGGAGTTGACGGGAGGGCCACGCCGCTCCGCGCCTGCTCGAACCCGAAGACCCGTGCGTCGAACCCGGCGTTGTGGGCGCAGAGCCAGTCCTCTCCGGCCCAGTCCGCAAAGCGCTCGATGGCTGAATGGGTGAGGGGGGCCGAGCGGATGTCCTCGTTCGTGATCCCGTGGATCTCGGTGGCCTCGGGCTCGACCTCGATCGCGGGCGCCACCAGGGTCTCGAAGGAGTCGACGACCTCGCCGCCTTCCACGCGCACGGCGCCGATCTCCAGCAGGTGGGGAGCACCGCTCAGGTTCGCGGTCTCCGTGTCGACGACGACGATGGGGCGATCGAGCGGCATGGGCGGTGGGTCGGGGGGGGGGGCGGCATCCCGGTCACCTTGGGAGCGCGCCACGGGAGGCGGGACTCTAGTGACCCGGCCCAGATCTCTCAACGTGCTCTTTCGTCGCGTCTCCCCGGCGTTGACGCCAAAGCTGACTGGCGGTTCGGGCGAGGGGTCGCCTTGGGGCCCTGTTCTGCCGATAGACTCCCCCGACATGTCTCCGCAGCCTGACGCCACCGACGCCCCCCTCTTGCTCTACGACGGGGAGTGCGGCCTGTGTTCACGGGCGGTGCAGTTCATCCTCCGGCGGGACGGGCGGCGCCGGATGCTATTCGCTTCACTGCAGTCGGATACTGGGCAGGAGGTCCTCGCGGAGGCCGGCCTGGACCCGTCGGACCTGACCACGATGATCCTGCGAACCGGGCCTGGCGACGTCCTCGTGCGGAGTGACGCTGCCCTCACGGCGGCGGGGGAGCTGCGCGGCCCATGGCGCTGGGCGACCGGGCTCCGCTGGATCCCGAGACCGATTCGAGACGCGGTCTACCGGATCATCGCCCGGTTCCGACACCGGATCTTCCCGGCGCCGGCGGCCTGCCTGCTCCCCGGCCCCGACGACGCCCACCGGTTCATCGGTTGACCGACGGTCTCAGGCCTCGCTGGCGATGGCCTGGAACTCAGGCAGGCTCCGGAGCACATCGAGGTCCGTGTTGCGGGACAGTTCGCCGAACAGGAAGTAGCCCCTGTCACGGGCGGAGCTGAGCAGCTCGATCGCACGATCGAGGTCGTCCGGGTCAGCGAGCAGCGCGTGGACACAGGCGGCCTGGAAGCAGGTGAAGCCGTCGCGCGGTCCCTGCTCGAGCGCCACCTCGATCTCGGCGCGGGCCTCGCGCGCGCGGCCAAGGCGCGCGTACAGGGTCGCGGTGCGCACCCTGCAGTCGGTGTCATCCGGGACCTCCTTGAGCCGCTGGCGGCCGGCGGCGATGCCGCTGTCAGCGATCTCCAGGGCCTCCTCATACCGATCGAGCCGGACGAGCACGTTGTAGAGGTGGTCGTAGGACGCGACGTGCGAGGGGTTGATCCCGATCGCCCGCTGGAGCAGGCCCGTGGCGCTCTTGAAGTTGCCCTCGCGGGCGTAGATCGAGCCGAGCAGTCGGTGGGCGAACCACTCGTTCTGGTCGATCTGCATGGCGGTGCGGTACTCCCGCTGGGCGTCCTCGAGGTGGCCCGACAGGTGATGGGCGAAGCCGAGCGCCGTGCGGGCGAGCGCGTTCTCTCCGTCCAGAGAGAGGGCGCGGTCCACGTTCTCCCTGGCCTCCTCGAGGAACGTGGGGTCGCCATCCCACAGCAGGTACTTGCGGACCATGGCCTCACCGAGCACGCCGTAGGCCGACGCGCAGTAGCGGTCCAGCTCGATGGCCCGGCGCAGGAGGCTGGTGGCCGATATCGCGTGCTTGGAGCGCCCCCTGTGGAGGAGGTCCCTGGCCCTGGTCACGATCCGGAGCGCGTCGTCGCTCCTGCGGGACACCGGGCGCGTCGGGGCCGGGTCCGAGGCGCTGAGCCGCGCCCGGAGGGCCCGCATGGCGACCCGGGCCAGCTCGTCCTGGAGCGCCCACTCGTCGGAGTCCGTGGCCGTGCAGCGGTCGGTGAATCGCTGGGTGTCGCCGTCCCGGTGGGCGACGGTCTCGAGGGCGAGGGTGGCCGTGGAGCCGTCGACGGCCAGGGTCGAGGAAACGACGAAGTCGAAGGCACCGCCATCGCTGGCGCCGTGAACCTGGAGGCCCTTGTTGCGCGAAAGGGACGCGTCGAGATCGCTCCGCAGTCCTCCGGCCATGACGGCAGCGGACTCGGGGGAGCCCTCGCCGAGGCTGATGTCGAGGAGCTTAACCCGACCCTTCAGAGCGGCTGCCCGCCGCTGGCCGGTTCCGGTGAGGGCCCCCTCGACGCGCTGGAGTTCGAGCAGCGCCTGGGCGGCGTTGGTGAACCGCTCGGAGGGAGCGGGCGCGAGGCAGCGAATGATGAAGTCCTCGAGCAGCTGCGGGAAGCCGGGGCGTATGTCGGCGGGGCGCCGCCTCGGCGCGCCGTCGAGGATCCCCATGCAGACCTCGGGGAACGAGTCGCCCGGGTAGGGCAGCTGGCCCGTGGTGACGTGGTAGAGAACCGCGCCCAGGGAGAAGACGTCGCTCCGGGAATCGAGCTCATCGCCTCGTACCTGCTCGGGGCTCATGTAGAGCACGGTCCCGACCAGCATGCCGTGCTGCGTGATGCTCGACTCGTCCGCGGCCCGGGCGATGCCGAAGTCGAGGAGCTTCAGGTTGCCGTCGTCCTGGAGCAGGATGTTGGCCGGCTTGAGGTCCCGGTGGATGAGGCCCCCCTCGTGCACGACCTTCAGCGCCGCGCACAGCTGGGAGGCAATCCGGAGGCACTCCTCGAAGCCGAGGGTCTGGTCCTTGATGATCCGGTCGAGGGTGCGTCCCTCGAGGTACTCCATCGCGATGTAAGACGTCCCATCGAACTGGTCGTATTCGAAGATGGTCGCGATGTACGGATGGTCGAGCTTGGAGGTGTGCTTGGCCTCGCGGTGGAAGCGTTGATCGGACTTTGGGTCGATCTCGGCGTGGGCCCGGAGGATCTTCAGGGCGACCGTTCGCCCGAGCTTCGTATCCACAGCGCGATACACCTCGCTGAGGGGCCCTTCACCGAGGCGGTCCTTCTCAGGGTCGAATTCGAAGTGGGCGAATCTCATGGCGGGCTCCGGGCGGGCGAGCTCCGCCCAGACGATATAGGACCGCTGGGACCTTTCGGTTACGGCAATCCCCCCAGCCTAAAGGTCGAGTGATGAGGCCGGATTCCTGAACAGCTGGGCGTCGGAAGCGTCAACATCCCTGCCATGTCATCCACAGGAGAATCCCCGGCCCCTCGTCGGGGCAGGTCCAAGGCCCTGGAGCCCTTCGAGGCGTGGGACTTCGAGGCGCTGAGGCCGCCTCGGAGCCGCTCCGCGGAATACAACGAGAAGCGGTTGGCGGCCCGGCGTCGGCTCGAAGCGATCGCGAAGGCGCTGACGAAGGCCTCCCCGGCTGCTGCGAAGCTCGAGGTCCGGACGTCGATCCACAATCCCTTTCCGCCCGTGAATGGAGGCAGCGTGGAGCGCCTCTGGGCCTACCTCTCCCGGCCCAAGGCCCACAAGACCAAGCTCAAGCGGCAGCTGGGGGCCGACCTGGGGAAGGACCTCGATCAGGCTTACCGGAACGGATACCTCTGCGTCGCCCTCGAGGCGGACGCGCTGGAGGTCAGCCTCCGGATCCACCCGGACGCCTGGTTCGACGGGAGGAACCTGACGCGCAGGATCGAGGCCGAGGGGCTTCGGCCCCTGCTCTCCCAGCTCAACGACCTCGACGGATTCCGGCTTCAGCTGGCCGACTGGAAGGGGGAGTGGGTCTGCGGCGAGCTCGAGATCGAGCAGCTAGAGGAGTTCTTCCGCTTCTACGAGCCAGGCGAGCACCTGCTGGCCGTGCAGCAGCGCATGCCCGTCCCGGAATCCATGCGTGAGACCGTCCTGACTCCTGAGCTTCCCGCCCGGTTGGTGGACGAACTTGTCCGCCTTGTTTCCCTGCGACACTTTGTCTGCTGGGCTCCGGAGAGTGACTTTCTCTTCGGTTGAGCCCCATTCTGCGCTTGGGCGGAGCCCTCTCCAGAACGGCCATCCAATCCTGGGGGAAAACCGCCGTGGGATTCTTCGGTAAATTCCCGTCACGCGTGTTCCGTTTGAGCGGCTGGAGGCCATCATGACGACGCGTCCGGAGCAATCTTGACGCGGTCTTCAAATCTCCGCGTGGGACGAGCGTTGGCAGGCGCGACTCCCCAGCTTGGCAGGGCTGAAGGCGACCCGCAGGGTCGTGCGGACTGAAGACTAGGCAGTGTTGGTGGGGGACGTCACCTCGGTGGCGGCCCCCTCCTCTTTGCCCTAAGGGTCGGTCGAGGTCCGGCTCTTCCCCCGAGGGCCCGGTCGAGGTCTGGCTCCTGTTCCTCGGCGTGGAGCCCTCGTGATCTCGCTCCACCGGTCTACCCTTCCCGCTGTGAAGCGTGCCGCTCTTGGAATCGTGCTGGTGGTCGGGGCCCTCCTCGTGCCGGACTGCAGCGGCGGCTCGGAGGATCAGGCTGCGCGCGCGGCGCTGCGCGACCGAGACCTGATCTTGGCCGTGGCGGACTCGCTGGACGGGGGCCACCTCGGGGTCCTCGGTTATCCGCGGGCGACGACCCCCTTCCTTGACGACCTCGCCGCCTCGGGCGCGGTGCTCGAGCGCTCCATCTCCCAGACCTCATGGACGCTGTCCTCGGTGGCGAGCCTGTTCACGGGGATGGAGCAAGAGTCGCACGGGGTGATGCGGATCGAGCAGTCGCTCCCGGCGGACGGCCCTTCGACGCTCGCCGAGCTCTTCCGGCGGCGGGGGTACAGGACCGTTGGACTCGTCCAGAACGCTGTCATCGCGGAGGGCGCGGGCCTCGAGCGAGGGTTCGACCGCTACGAGTCGCTTCCCTTCACCGAGAAGGGCGCGGAGGACCTGATCCAGAGCGTGCGAGCCGTGGCTGCCGCGGGCGACCCACAGCAGCCGCTCTTCCTCTACGTCCATGTGGGACCGCCCCACATGCCCTATCAGCCGCCCGAACCGTTTCGCTCTCGCTTCGCTGCCGGCGGGAGCGAGAGCCCTGTCGACGGGTCCATTCGCGATACCACCGACATCATGGTCGAGGGGAGCCCGCCCTCTCACGCCGATGTCTTGCGCCTCGTCGAACTCTACGACGGGCATGTGGCCTATGCCGACTCGCTCGTGAGTCGGGCCGTGGGCGCCTTCGAGTCCGCGGACCGTCCGCGGCCACCCGTGGTCTTGTTCACCTCCGACCACGGGGAGGCCTTCATGCAGCACGGCGCGGTGGGGCACAACCTGTTCTGCTACGAACCGATGATCCGGATTCCCTGGATCATGTCCGCGGAGGGCGTCATTCCCCAGGGGCACCGAGTCCAGGGAACCGGGTCCCTGCTCGATGTTCTGCCGACCCTGGCAGAGCTCTTCGGGCTGCCGCTTCCGGCCCAGAGGATGGACGGGATCTCACTCGCGCGGCACCTCGCCGGGGGACCCCCGATCGAGGACCGCCCGCTGCTGATCTCCTCCCGTTATCCGGGCGCCGGGAAGCAGCCGCAGCTCGGGCTGGTCGAGGGGTCGTGGAAGCTCGTCGTTCGCCGGCGAGGTCAGTCCGCCCAGCTCTTCCACACGGCGGAGGATCCCGAAGAGCTCGTGGACCTCGCGGCTTCCCAGCCCGAGCGGCTCGCGCGCATGGTGGCCCTGCTCGAGGAGCGCCGCGCGCGCGTCCGCACAAGCGGAACGGCTGCCCGCCGTGAACTTCCCGAGAGCCTCCTCAGGGAGCTTGATGCCCTCGGCTATGGGGGGCGGGGGCGGAACGGCGGCCAGCGAGGCTCTGTTGAGCACCGCTGACCCCCGTCGCCCGCCGGGGGGGGCAGCTGGCGCGCTGCTCGGAAACCTGGGACGCCTGACGCATCCGGTACCCCACGGACCAGACCGTCTCGATGTGATCGGAGTTTCCTTCGCCGTCGCCGAGCTTCGACCGCAGGCGGCGCACGTGGAGGTCCACCGTGCGTTCATCCCCGCGGAAGTCGTGACCCCAGACGTGGTCGAGGAGCTCGGCCCGTGTCCATGCCCGCCCGGGATGGCGGAGCAGGAAGGAGAGCAGGTCGAACTCCCTGGGCTTGAGGCGCAGGACCCTCTCACCGCGGCCAGCGACCACGCGCTCCAGGTCCATCCAGAGATCCAGGTGTCGCACGAACCCACCCGCCGGCTTCCTGCCCGACCGTCGGAGGATGCTGCGAACCCGGGCGATGACCTCGCCCAGGTGATAGGGCTTGAGGACGTAGTCATCGGCGCCGGCGTCGAGCCCGTCGATGCGGGCCTCGGGGTCCCGTCGCCCGCTGACGATGACCAGGGGGATCGAGCGCCCAGCGGCCCGGAGCTCGCGGCAGAGTTCGATTCCGTCTCCGTCCGCGAGGGCGGGCTCGAGCACGATGGCGTCGAAGTGCCGCTCGAGGGCTTGGCGGGCGCCTTCGAGGTCGACGGCGGCCTGGGTCTCGTGCCCTTCCTTCCGGAGGGCGTCCATGAGTTCAGCGCGTTCTCTGGGGTCTTGCTCCACCACCAGGACGCGGATGTTGGTCGTTACCATTTCAAATCGGCCCCAAGTCGGAGCCTGCGAGAATTCGTTGCGAGCCAGGGCTACGAGTTGCCCTTTAGGGGATAGCCCCTATAGGGATAGGTATAAACTGGATTCGCCTGTTCCCATCAAGTGTCCACCCAATGAATCTTGACTCCCAAAACGAGACGGCCCCGGAAGGGCCCGAGAAGCGGGTTCTGGCAGCCTGGCAAAAGGTCGCCCTGGTCTTCGCGCTGGTCAGCACCCTGGCTGGCCTGGCCCTTGGAGGGTTCGGGTCCGAGGCCGCCGAGGTCAGCGCCGCGAGCCCTCAGGCGAACTCGTTCGCCGCCGCCGCGGGGGCCCCTTCCTCTCCTCCGGAAGACTCCCAGGGGCCTGGAATGTGGGCCCCACTGCTAGCGAAGGGCGGCCTGAGCTTCTTCCTGGCGTTCTGCGTGGGCTATGCCGTCCGTGCGGCGCTCAAGGTCCTCTTCCTCGCCGTCGGGCTCGCGTCCCTGGCGGTCTTCGGCCTCCAGTACGCCGGCCTGTTGGGGGAGCTCCAGTGGGAACGGCTCGGTGAGTTCTGGCAGGTCGGCGTGACGGCCGCGAGGGATCAGGTCGACGGGCTCCAGGCCTTCATCACCGGGAGCCTGCCCTCCGCGGCATCCGGCACCCTGGGCATGTTCACGGGCTTCCGACGGACGGGCTGACCTGCGGCCGGGCGCGTCCACCGATTCCTGCCCGCCGGGAGCCACTCCAACCAGGTCGAGGCTCCAACGGCGCCCCTGGCCATGATCTCGGAGCCCCTACGGACCACCCTTGATCTCCAGTTGCTCTCGGCAGGGGGCGTCACGGTCCGCTCAACTCGGGCTGCGCCCAGCCCCCTCGGCTGGTCCCTGTTGACGCCCTCGTGGGGAGCTCGAGCGTCGACCAGAACCCATTCACTCCCCTGGTCTCGTGGTCTCCGATGGCTCCAGCCGGTGGCCTTCCTGGCAGGGCAGACCCCCATCCAGGTCCCCCGCCTCAACGGGATCTTGTGCTTGGACTGGCCGAGCGAAGGGCTCACCCTGTGGGCGGCGGACGTCTTCGGGCCCGCCTCCACGGCCGTGGACCTCACCGCTCCGATCCAAGACCAGGTCATGCTCCTCGCTGGCTCGAGGTGGGGGGGGGGCAAGGCGGCCCATCGGGACCCCCAAGCCGGCGGGGTCGGACTGAATCTCAGAACGAGATCACGGTCCCGGATCTGTCCATGATGATCCCGAGTCGCGGGCTGTATGAGCGACCTGGCGGGGTCGGTCCGGGCTCGGACGGACCGGACCTGCTGAATAGATGGGGAGCTTCAGCGAGATCTCAGAGCTTTGGTAGCCTCGACTTGTGACAGGCCAAGACGCCCAGCGTTCGGTCTGTCGGTTCTCTTTCGCGCTGCCCGCTTCCTTCCCGCCTGCGAGGGAAGGGGCCCCGGTCCGCCGGTTCCGGGGAGCGCTTCCTTGCCCCTTTCCCAATCAAGCTTCAATGCGTAGCTCCCTTTCCTATGCAGCCATCGCTGCAGTCTTGGTCGCCTCTGCGAGCGCCCAGGTCACGCAGTACGCGGGCCCGTCGCCGAACCTGCCGACGGTCAACCTCGACTTCGACAACCCCTTCGTCCCGGACGGGCCGATCACCGGCACCGACCCGGCGTTCACCAACGCCGGGATCTCGCAGGTGACCCTGATCACCACCACTGGCTGGACCGACACGGGTGACACGGCTTCGCCCGGCGTCTCCGGCGTTGTGGGCCAAGGCCTCATCACCCAGCTCGGCGGCCTCGCCGTCGGGGGAGCCACAGCGGGAACCTCGATCGAGAACCCCGGCGCTGGAGACGGCTGGGAGATCTCGTTCGCGAGCCCCGTGGATGAGTTCCAGTGCATCATGACCGACCAGACCGGCATGACGTTCGACGTCGAGCTGCTGTCCGGTGGCGCGTCACTCGGTACCGGCACGTTCACCTACCCCGGATTCGGCTCGCTGCTGTACTGGCGCGGCCCCTCGGCCTTCGACACGATCCGGATCACCTTCCCGACCGGGACCGGCGGGGTCGGCATCGACGAGTGGTCGTTCGGCAATGGCCCGGGACCGCAGCCGCCGGCCAACGATGACTGCGCGAACGCCTCACCCGTCAACTTCGGCTCCAACGTCATCGGGAACCTGCTGGCCACCTCCAGCGCCTCCGGCTCTTCGTGCGGCGCGGACGGAGCGGACGTGTGGTACTCCTACACGGCCGCTGCCGCCGGCGATCTCCGTTTCGACACGTGTGGATCGGGCTTCGACACGGTCATCGAGGTGTACACCGGCACCTGTGGAGCGCTTGTCTCCCAGGGATGCAACGATGACGCGTGCGGCACGGGCAGCGCCGTCGACGTGTTCGGCGTCAGCGCTGGCGACACCTTCCTGATCCAGATCGGTGGATTCGGCGGTGCCCAGGGCGCCGGCAACCTCGAGATCGGGACGCCGCCGCCGCCCCCCCCGCCCTCCTGCGCGACGACGATCTTCGCCGCCAACAACGGCGGCGCGGCTGGTGGAGCGGCCTTCTTCGACATGACCCTGACCCAAGCCTCGTCCTTCTCGGGCCTCCTCACCAACTCCGGTGTCGGCTCCGGTCTGCCCATCGGCGTCTCGGTCTACACCTGCGCCACGACGTACCTCGGGAACGAGCAGAACGGCGCTGCGTGGACCCTGGTCGCCGAGGACGACGGATCGATGATCAGCCTCGGTACCGACTTCGGTAGCCCGGCCACCTTCGTGGCGCCCTTCTCGCTCCCGGCGGGTACGCACGGCATCTGCATCGTCGCGGACAACTTCACGACCGGAAGCCAGTTCAACCACCGGTACACCAACGGCACCGGCACGAACCAGAACTTCTCCAGCGCGGACGGTGTGGTGACCCTTGATCTGGGCGCCGGCCAGAACACTCCATTCTCCAGCGGCGTGTTCAGTCCCCGCGTCTGGAACGGCCAGCTCTGCCACGGTGGACCTGTCGCGCCGGGAACGAACTACTGCACGGCGAACGTCAACTCGACCGGGGCCACCGGCTCGATGGCGGCCAGCGGCTCCAACATCGTCGCCAACAACGACCTGGTGCTTGAGGCCAACGACCTCCCGCTCAGCTCGTTCGGCTTCTTCCTGACCTCGACCGTCCAGGGTTCCGTTGCGAACCCCGGCGGCAGCGAGGGCAACCTCTGCCTCGGCGGCGCGATCGGACGCTACGTGGGACCGGGCCAGATCCAGAACTCTGGCACGGCCGGCTCCATCAGCCTCGCCATCGACAACACGCAGGTCCCGCAGCCCACGGGCTTCGTGGCCGTGGCCGCCGGTGAGACCTGGAGCTTCCAGGCCTGGCACCGTGACGCCGTTGGCGGTTCCGCCACGTCGAACTTCACCGACGG
>Ga0055584_100004395_pt1 | contig 13868 bp, 15 predicted proteins | sample OSDHelmetaG_FD_58716 | JGI IMG/M metagenome (GOLD analysis project Ga0055584, IMG submission 58716) | Pelagic marine sediment microbial communities from the LTER site Helgoland, North Sea, for post-phytoplankton bloom and carbon turnover... | ecosystem: Environmental > Aquatic > Marine >... | reverse complement strand
GGCGGGCTGACTATTCGACGTAATCCACTACAGGATGATCTCGACAGGTTCGAACGAGAGTGGCAGGCTCCGTCCTGAAAAGAACAGAACAAGACATAATCAGAGGGGAAGCAACATGATGAATTCAACAAAGAGAAGCGGCGTGATTGTCGGGGCCGTTGTGGCCCTGGGCCTGACGATCGGCATGATGATGAACGGGGGAACGCCATCTGCGGCCGACCATCACGGACAGGCCCTCAGCACCTTTATGGTCTTTGCCAATGGCGTAGAAGGCCGCGAAGACGAATTTAACGACTGGTATGAAAACACGCATTTGGCAGAAGTGCTACAGGTGCCAGGTTTTGTGAGCGCCCAGCGTTTCCAACTATTGGGCGACCCGGCTGGTGGCGCTAAATATCTAACGGTATATGAGCTGTCAGGCGACCCGCAAAAAGCCTTGGCCGCGCTTGGGGAAGCCGTTGCAACAACCATGAATATGTCAGATTCCATGGATAGCACCAGCGTGGTCACCAAACTGTATATGCCCCGCACAGCCAAGATGGCGAACGCGCACTAATGGCGGTGGCGGAAACCGAAGGAGCGCTGATCAAGCGCGCCGGTTGGCTGAGTGTTTACGAGCTGTTTCATGAACGCGCGCGGCTGCACCCACAAGACTTTGCTGTCGAAATGGGGGAAACCCGACTGTCCTATGCCCAGCTTCTGGCGCGTGTGGATAGGGTTGCCGCTATGTTGGCGGGGCAGGGCGTAGGCCATGGTGATCGTATCGCCGTTGTGTCAGAAAACCGCTTGGAATATTTCGAGCTGTTCATGGCAGCGGCCAAAATTGGGGCCATCGTGGCCTGCCAGAACTGGCGATTGGCCGTCCCAGAATTGCAGCACTGTGTAGACCTTGTTTCGCCAGCGCTGCTGGTGCGGTCTGACCGTTGTGGAGAAATGGTTGAGCAACTGGATATTGGCAATTTGCCGGTGCTGGTGTTTGGTCCGACCTATGAGGCTTTGGTCGATGCCGTGACGGCAGATGTACCCATTGCCAATGTCGACCCCGAAGACGGCCTGTTGTTGCTGTATACCAGCGGTACAACCGGGCTGCCCAAAGGGGCCCTGATTTCCCACCGAGCCGAAATCGCCCGGATGATGGTGCTGCGGCTGGACCTGGGTATTGATGCTGGTGACACCTACCTTGCCTGGTCTCCCATGTTCCACATGGGGGGCACAGAACACGGTCTTTCTGCCCTGATGATGGGTGGCTCCGTGGTTATTACCGATGGTCTGGATATCCCCGCCATGGCTGATGCCCTGGCCAATCATAATTTGGGCTGGCTGTTGCTGGTGCCCGCGACCATTGAGCCATTGCTGGCTTATCTGCGAGATAATAACTGCGCCATCAAAGGCGTGAAAACCGTTGGCTGTATGGCAGATTTGGTGCCAACAGAGACTATCAGCAAGATTTGCGCCGTGCTGGATGCACCGTTTTTCAATACATTTGGGGCCACGGAAACCGGCCTGCCACCTGCGTCTGGGCATCTAATCCCCGTTGGGGCAGACCTATCCAATCTGGGTAAACAGCAAAGTTCGCTATGCTCTTTTCGGTTGGTTGATGCGGATGGCCTGGAAGTCGCCAAGGGCGAGTCCGGCGAAGGGGTTGTGCGCGGCCCCACCTTATTCAGCGGCTATTGGGGCGTGCCAGAGGTCAATTTGGAAGAGTTCCGCGATGGCTGGTTCCATATGGGCGACTTGTTTGAGCACCGCGATGATGGCTACCATTTTGTGGGCCGTGCGAAATATCTGATTAAGTCTGGCGGCGAAAATATCTATCCTGCCGAGATTGAGCGAGTGCTGTTGGCTGACCCTCGGGTTGAAGATGCCACAGTGGTGCGCAAGCTCGATGATAAATGGGGTGAAGTGCCCGTGGCGGTGATTGCCAGAAAAAAACCTGATTTGACCAAAGATGAGGTCAGAAATATGTGCCGCAAGCAATTGGCGGGGTATAAGCAACCCAAGGAAATTCACTTCATCGAGATGGATGGGTTTTCCCGCAGCTCCACCGGCAAGATTATCCGGGAAGACCTGGAAACCTGGATATTGACCCAAGAGAACTGAACTCCATTGCCCGACACTGTGCCTGATATAAACGCCCCGACCCTTGATGCCGCCCAAGATGTCCTGAAAGGCATTTTTGGGTTCGACTCGTTTCGTGAAGGACAAGCGGACGCAATCGATGCCATCCTTGGGGGGCGCGATGTGTTGGCCATTATGCCCACAGGTGCTGGTAAAAGCCTGTGTTTTCAGGTGTCTGCACTGGTGATGGATGGCCTCACGGTCGTTATTTCACCGTTGATTGCCCTAATGCAAAACCAGGTAGAGGCCCTGAGATTGTTGGGTGTGCCTGCCGGGGCGATTAATTCATCGCGTAGCCGTGAAGAAAATGTATCGGTGTGGCGGCGGGTCGCCAGTGGCGACATTCGCATTCTTTACCTGGCACCAGAGCGTCTGATGACAGAACGCATGCTGAACGCCATCGAAAAAGTAGGCCCGGCCTTATTTGCGATAGATGAGGCGCACTGCATCTCGCAATGGGGCCCAGCATTTCGTCCTGAGTATGAAGAGCTGCAGTTCTTAAAAACGCGTTTTCCAAACACGCCAATTATTGCCCTGACGGCAACCGCCGACCAGTTAACGCGTGATCACATCGCTGAAAAATTATTTGATGGTAATGCTGAACGTATCCTGACGGGCTTCGACAGGCCCAACCTGGAACTGCGCGTTTCGATGAAGGCGAATCCCAAGTCGCAACTGAAGAACTTCCTGAAGACGCGTAAGGGCGATAGCGGCATTGTCTATTGCCTGTCTCGTAAGAAGACGGATGACTTTGCGACCTATCTGCGGGGCGAGGGCTATAACGCGCTGCCTTATCATGCAGGGATGATGGCCGAGGACCGCGAAGCGCACCTCAACCGCTTCATTCTGGAAGACGGCGTCATCATGGTGGCCACCGTTGCCTTTGGCATGGGCATTGATAAACCAGATATTCGCTTTGTCTTTCATACAGACCTGCCCGCCAATCCCGAAGCCTACTATCAGGAAATTGGCCGTGCCGGGCGCGATGGCAATCCGGCAACGGTGCAGATGTTGTATGGCTTTGACGATATCCGCATGCGGCGGGTGTTCATCGAAGATGAAGATGTTGGTGAAGACCGCAAACGTCGGGAACACCAGCGCCTCAACGCTTTATTGGCCTATTGCGAAGCCCCCGAATGCCGCCGCCAGACATTATTGGCTTACTTCGGTGAACATATTGAACCCTGTGGGGCCTGCGATACCTGCCTGGAGCCAGTAGAGACGCTGGACGGCACTGAATTAGGGCGCATTGCCCTTGCTGGCATAGAAGCAACGGGCGAGCGCTTTGGTGTCGGCCATGTGGTTGATGTTTTACGTGGTAGCGGCAATGAGAAAATCACTCGCTTTGGCCATGACAGGCTTTCGGTGTTTGGAGATGGCGCCGATACCAGCGCGGTGACGTGGCGGACGATATTGCGCCAGCTTGTTGCCAGAAGTTTTCTGGAAATTGACATCGCGGCCTATGGCGCGCTGCGCGTATCGCCTAAAGGTGCTGCCTTCCAACGGGGGGAAGAGACCTTCCGCTATCGCCCTGATGTGAAGCCCAAGTCTGGCCGCAGTGGTGGGCGCAAGTCCAGTGCTGCCATTGCCGAGCTGGCCCCCGAAAACCAGGATATGTTTGCCCGGCTGCGGGCGTTGCGGATTGAACTGGCCAGGGAACGCGGTGTGCCTGCCTATGCCATTTTCACGGATAAAACCCTGATTGATATGGCAGCCAAACGCCCGCAAAACGAAGCCGAATTTGGCGATGTTTTTGGTGTAGGCCAAGCCAAACAGGAAAAGTTCTCTGCGGTGTTTTTGGCGGCCATACAAGCGGCCTAGGCCATCTCAGCCAGCACTTCCCCAAGCCGTGTTGACGCGGCCGCATCAAAATATTCATCAAGGCGTGTGATGCGTCCGTCTTCGACAACGCAGATCATGCAGGAGGGCATGACGAAGGGTTCACCATTGGGCATGGTGCCGCGTAGTATGTGTTGTTGAACAAAGCCTGTTTCGGTGGCTTCGCGCTGCAACACGTCGAACTTGGCACCGATGACGCGGTCTTGCAGGGTGGCCAGCGATTGCACGTTTTGGTCAACGCCCAGCCCTTTTTCACGGGCCTCTAACGGGTCAGAGCTGTGCCAGATGACGCATTCCGGGTGATAAATTTCCCGGATGGTCTCAATGTCCGTAGATTCGATGGCGGCGAAGAATCGCTCAGCCAAAGCAAGAACATGTTCGCTCATCGTTTGGCCTCTTTTACCGTATGGCGACGGGGTTAATGATCATCTGTACGGCGCCAGTTATTTTAGCGGGGCTTAATACAAACATGAATTCATAGGCTTTATCAGCGTCAAGTTCTCTGGAATCGATGTTCTCCAAAATATAGACGCCATTCTTGGCCAGCAAAATCTGATGAACTTCATAATTGCCTGAGCCCTCTTCATGGGGCACGGCTTCAAGCGCTGTGCTGTCACCACCAATGGCAACGACCCCCAATGAGGCAAGATAGCGCGCACCGTCACGGCCCAGGCCAGGTGCGCCACTCGCGAAGGCAACTGGGTCTTCATCCAGCATTGTCATCCAGCCCGTATGCAGGAGTACGACGCTCCCTTTACTGATGCTGACACCCTGTGCTTTTGCGGCGGCTTTGATATCCGCACTATTGATGGCCTGGCCTTTTTCCATGCGGCTAACGCCATAATAGGCGGCCATGTCCAGAAGTACGCCTTTGGTAACGATCGGCGGCACTTTTTCGATGCCAAGCTTGGTCAACCCATTGGGTGTCGCAAAACCAGAGGCCTTGTAGCCATTGTAGTAGACATTATCGATGCCCAGATGGCCAAGCCCATCAATTTGTGTGCCGACGCCAAACCAGCCCTCAACGACATCGTCATTATAGGTCATTTTATTGGGGCCCATGGTCTGGCCCGCTTGTTGGTCGGGTTGCACAATATAGATTTTGAACCCGCGAGGCGCAAAGGCCGGGGTCGCGCTGTTGGTCTCTATGCCAAGGGCGTAGACCTTGCCATTGGTGACAAGCTTGGATGCTTCCAACGCCAGAGAATCTGAGAGCAAGTTGGCCGCGCCAATTTCATCGCCTTCCCCATAAGCAGAAGGAAACCAGTCGTCAGCGACACTAAGGGAAGGGGTGGCAAGTGCGGCAACTGCTACGCAAGCAGTCATCAGTTTTGAAAATGATTTAAGCAATGGAGGGCTCCTTCGACTTGCTGCTGGGGTGTGCAAGTGTCCGGGAACCGGGGCCGTTTTTCAAGAAAACTTAATGAAGAGGGGGAATCCGTTGCCGAATTCCCCCTACTACAAAAGCTTAGACGCGTTCGATGATGATCGCTGGAGCCATGCCGCCAGCAGCACACATGGTTACAAGGCCGCGCTTAAGGTCGCGACGTTCCAATTCATCAAGCAATGTGCCGATCAGAATTGAACCCGTGCCACCGATGGGGTGACCAAGCGCAATAGCGCCACCGTTAACGTTTACCTTGTCGCGGTCCAGGTTCAGGTCGCGCTGGAACTTTTCAGAAACAACAGCAAACGCTTCGTTGATTTCCCAAAGGTCAATGTCGTCGGCAGTCAGGCCAGCCTTGGCCAAAACTTTCTGGGCTGCAGGCACGGGCGCGTTCAGCATCAATGTTGGGCAATCGCCAATATTGGCGTAGGCCGTAATTTTTGCGCGGGCCTTTAGGCCATTCTTGGCGGCATAGTCTGGCGATGCCATCAAGATGGCGCCAGCGCCATCAACCACACCAGAGCTGTTGCCAGCATGGTGAATATGATCAATTTCCAGGTCGGCGTATTTCTGACGGATCAAGCCGCCGAAGGTTGTGCCTTCGCCGTCAATGTCAAAGTCAGCCATGGCCGCAAATGAGGCCTTCAGGCCAGCAAGGGCTTCAGCTGTCGTTTGTGGACGAGGGAACTCTTCATGGTCCAGGGCCAGGGTGCCGTCACGGTTGTAAACAGGTACCAGGCTTTTTGCGAAGCGGTTGTCGGCAATGGCTGCGGCTGCACGCTTTTGGCTTTCCAGCGCCAAATCGTCTACGGCTTCGCGGGTAATGCCTTCCAGCGTTGCGATGGCATCGGCACAAATGCCCTGGTGTGATTGTGGGTGCATAGCACGAAGGTGCTCATTGCCACGATCCATGAAGGGAGGCGTCTCGGGGTCTGGCTTGCGAGAACCCGTGAAGGACATCATTTCAGCGCCGCCTGCGATAACCAGGTCTTCCATGCCAGACATGATAGACGCTGCGCCCAAGTTCACGGTAGTGATGCCAGAACCGCAGAAGCGGTCAAGGGTCATGCCGCTGGCTTTGGTGTCGTAGCCTGCGTCGAGGGCTGCCATACGGCCGAGGTCTGCACCCTGCTTGCCAACCTGGGAAGACGTACCCCAGATGATGTCATCTACTTCTTCAGTTTTCAGGTTATTGCGCTCTGCCATAGCCTTGAGAACCGTAGCGGAGAGGTGTTGTGGATGGATGTGAGCAAGGGCACCCTTGCCAACTTTGCCAACGCCGCGGGGGGTGCGGCAGGCATCGATGATCAATGCGTCAGTCATGTTTGAATTCCTTTATTAAAGGGGGTAGCGGAATCACTTGCCCCTGATGATCGCCAAATTGGTTGGCTTTTGAATAAGCCATTTTTGGTTGGCGGCAAAGCAGTTCTTGAACCAAGGGGGTGCCCGCTAGGGTGTTAGCCTTTTGCAGGGGGCGTTCTGCTGGCCATCGCATAGTCGTTCAGGCCTAATTTTTCGCGGATATCGACCGTCATTTCGGTTGAAGCGGCATCAAGCGGAATGCCCGTGGCATCGGCGACACGGACCATGCGCTCGAAGTTCCCCACAACGCCAGCCGCATCAACAAAGGCTTCGCCGCCCACTGCCTCAATTACAGCGAGGCGGGCTTCACTGAGTTCGCTGTCGCTGCCTTGCAGTACAGCCTCGGCAAACCGTGCCAGGGCCTTGCCATGGGGGACACGGTCGTCCACATCCTCAGCGCCACTCACGAGGCCTGTCAGGTCTACTTCTTTTCCTTTTTCTTGCATGCTCAAACTGAGCATCATCGCGTGCGAGGCTGTTCAATAGAAACAGTCATTGATGGCCGACACCCTACCGGCAAGCAGTTCCATTTGTTCACGGCCCAATGTACGCCCTTTGGACATGTCAAAGGCGACATCAATGCCCACATATTGGGCAGCGCTTAGCAGCAACAAGTCGCGGACAGCATCAGGCACCAGGCTCATGGCGCGCAGGCCAAAGGCACCGAGTTCGTCCCACAAGTCGTCGTTAGGGGCGGCTGGGTAGTCGGCAGGTAGCATGGGAATGAAGGCTTCGCCCGGTGCGGCATCAGCGGGGCGCACTCTGCTGGGTTCGCCCTCGATGGGCGTCGGCAGCTGGTGTAGTGGTGCGCCTAGGCCTCGGCAGGCTTGGTCAACACTGCGAATGGCTGCCGTGATGCCGAGCGCTTCAACGTAGTGTGCGTCACTCAGGCCTTCATCGGCCAGTTTTTCGATGGCCGCTTGGGTCATGCGCGTGGCGTCTGTTGTCGCCAGGTGAATAATGTCGATGATTGCGGTGGGTAAAATACCTGCGAATTGTGGGTCTATGGTATGGGTGCCGGAAACAGCATAGGGGCTCAGCGCAGCTTTGCGTTCCTCACAAAATACGCAGGCGCGGGCCGACCGTGTGGCGGCTGCAATCGCGACCCGTTCAGCACCTGTCCACCACGTGCCGGGCATCGACAGGCGTGTCAGGAACAAGGCATGGGCTGCCGAGAAATCGTCCCGCACCGGCACAGGGCAGTGGGCCATATCGTCTTGCACGGGGGCAAGAAGGCCCGCATCGGCGATCTGGTCTATTCTGGCTATGATGGCGCTTCCTTCCCAAGTTGCGACAAGAATGCTAATTCATTGAACCAACCAACGCTACCACGAGTTGTCGGAGATTGGTTGGCACGGGCCCGTTACTCGGTGTATCCATGAGAGGCAAAGGGGGGAAGATTATGAGCTTTGATATTATTGGTGCGGGCTTTGGCCGTACGGGGACGTTATCGCTGAAGGGCGCGTTAGAGCAGCTGGGCTTTGGGCCGTGCTATCACATGATGGAAGTATTCAAGAATCCAGAATTCATGAAATATTGGGGCGCAGCAGCGCGCGGTGAAGAGGTCGACTGGCAGGAGGTCGTCAAAGGCTACAGGTCAGGCGTCGATTGGCCGCTTTCTACGTATTATGCAGAACTGGCCGAGACCTTCCCCGAGGCGAAGGTGATCTTGTCTGTGCGCGACCCACAGGGCTGGTTCAAAAGCCTGCACGCGACCATTTTTGCTGCGGAAAACCAGGCACGGTTTCAAGAAGCAGATACACCACAGGATATGCGTGATATGGGGCGCAGAATCATGATCGATACGTTCGATGGTAAAAATGACGATGAAGCCCATGCGATTGCCGTGTTCAATAAACATATTGAAGAGGTTAAACGCACGATCCCGGCAGAACGCTTGCTGGTTTATGAAGTTGGTTCGGGGTGGGAGCCATTGTGCACATTTTTAGATGTATCCGTGCCGGATACACCCTATCCCAGCGTTAATTCGACCAAAGATTTCAAGGAAAAGTCACCCGGTGCAGCTTCAGAGGACTTAAAATAACATGGCTAAACATCTCATCATCATCAAAAGTAATGCAGTAGCTGGCCGGGAGGCCGACTATGAGGCGTGGTATAATAACGTGCATTTAGGCGAGATCCTGGAAGTAGAAGGCTTCCTTTCCGGCCAGCAATTTCGCCACCCGCCGGCAGAAGATGGCGGGCGGGCTGCCTTTAGCCACTTCGCCTTGTTCGAGCTTGAAAGCGATGATCCCGGGGCATCACTGGCACTATTGGGCGAAACCTTTGCTAGCGGTGCCATGACCCCGTCAGACGCCCTTGACCCCGATGGTCTGGTTGAGTCTGCGGTATATGAGCCCACTGGGGCGTTTCAGTCACGAGGGTAAAATGGCGCTAAACCTACTGATAATTGACGCCTATTCAGCCAAAGGACGCGATAGCGTCGTTGCATCCGGGGCCACCCATGCAGGCCAGCTGTTTGATCGGACGATCCGGTTGCACCGGCCTGATGTCACCACAAATGTCGTGGATTTCAACACGGCAGACCCAGACCTGGCCGACACGCTTGAAAATTATGATGGCGTGGTCTGGACGGGCTCGAATATGACGATCCATCGTCGCAACCCACTTATTGATGCGCAAATAGCGTTTTGCCAAGCGGCTTTTGATGTTGGCACGCCACAATTTGGGGTGTGTTGGGCTATTCAGTTGGCGGCAGTGGCCGGTGGCGGCGAGGCCGAGGCGAATGCCAATGGCCGAGAAATTGGTTGGGCACGGGATATTCAGGTGAACGAGGCGGGTCAAGCGCACCCCATGTATCAGGACAAGCAGCCCCATTTTGATGCTCTTTGTTGGCATAGCGATACGGTGACGCGTCTGCCTGAAAGCGCTGTATTGCTGGCAAGCAATAGTATGTCAGATGTACAGGCGGCTATCGTGAAACGGGGTAAGTCGGAATTTTGGGCGGTGCAATATCATCTGGAATTTGATGGTCACGAGGCGGCCAGCTTGTTGCAGGCCTACGCACCTGGGCTCATTGAAGCAGGGCAATATGCCGATGAAGCAGAGGCACAGGCTTTCATCAAAGAAATGCGCCTTCTAAAGCAGATGGAGGCAAACCCTTCGGAAGCCTCAGCAGCGCTACAGCCCATTGTAGATGTGAAGGTGCGTACGGCAGAGCTTGGCAATTGGCTCACTTGGGTGGAGCAGGGTTGCCCGGCCACCGCCGCCTAAATTTTAGAATAGGCCAGGCCCAGCTCAAACGCGGCGACAAGGTCATAGGCCTGTTGCGGGTCGTCATCTGTGCCAGCCTGCCAGCCGTGGAAGCCAAACTCTATGGCGCCATTTGCTCGTAGTTTCGGCATGCCAGAATCGGATTCTACGGTCCAGAACGGCCCGTGATCTTGGCCCCTTTGCATCGTTATATAGGTGCGGTCAGCCGGGTCGCGGCTGTCATTGCAGTCATACATCGCGCCCTTGCCCGTACCGTTATTCAAGACCCAGTGGGTTTCGGTAAAGGCAGGCGCATCTGCGGTGGGCGCAGGTGAGTGATTGTGAGGCGACATATCGACGCCTTTCCCAGCGGTCCAGAAATGAACATAGATGATCTCATCGCCTTGCTCGTCTAACAGATGAAAGCCGGGCAGCAGATAGGTATCTAGTCCCTCAAAATAGGGCAGTTGTTTGCCAATATAGCTTTTGTCGAACTGCAGCCACGTTAAAGCTTCCGCGAACGGTCCGCTGACCTTTAGCTCATCCATGGTGTGGATGTTGCTGGCGACGCCTTCAGTTTCAGTCAGGACCGCCAGCAGGCACCCTTCAGCACTGGCAACAAGTTCATCTTCAGTGATGCGGGTGTCGCGGGCTTGTTTGCGCGGGGCGAAGCGCTCTTGCCCTGAATTGGCAAGCGACCCCAGAATAACTTTCACATAGACAGCCCCATCGGCCTGGCTCACCGGTAGGTGTTGATCTGCGCCAAGGTTAACGAACATCAGGTCCCAGCCGCCCATGCGCCATATATCGGAGGCAGCAAAGACCGAGCCAGTAGGCAGGCTACCGATGGTCAGGTCCAGGCCAGTTCCTTTGCTGCTGATCTGTGCGGCAATTATTTCTGTCATTCGTTAAACCTTCTGCTGAGTAGGGGTTGAATGTACATATTTAGCTACTTAATCAGGGTGCCCTGCAGCAGCATTTTAACGCCCCTGATCGCTTCCTCATGGGCCTTGCGCGATGCCTCGGCAGAATGGTGGGTCAGGCCCAGGATGAGGGTTGCAAAGATGGTGCGTACGGCACGTTCATTGTCGGCATCTACTTCGCCGGTCTGTACGCCTAATTTAGCCAAGCCGTCATAGAAGGCGCGCCACTCTTGGTCTTCGCGGGCGACTTCAATGTCAGGGTTGCGCGATGCCTCGGTACGAACAACGGCGTTGAACTTGCTGTAGCTCGGTATGTTTAACTGAATATCGGCCACGGCATCCAACAGCGACATGGCTGCTTCTATGAAAGTCTCCCTGCCCTCTATGGCAGCGCGACATTGGCTAACAACAGCTTGCTGTAAGTCTCGATGAACCGACAAGAACAGATCTGCCTTATTGTCAAAGTGGTGGTAAATCGAGCCCGGTGTGATGCCTGCCTGCAGGGCGATGTCTTTGTTGGAGGTCGCATTATAGCCAGCGGCGGCAAAGCAGGTTCTGGCCGCATCCAGAATTTGCTTTTTCGTGTCTTTGCTATCAGTTCCCTTGGGTCGTCCAACGGCTTTCATTTTTGGTCTTTTCTTGGTTTTGACAGGGGCCCAATCGATGGCCGTCAGGGCAGCCGCTATACTAGCTGTTTAGACTGTTTCCAACAAGGTAGTTACCGTGCCAATCAAGGTTTGCCAAACGGGCTGAACCTGCTCATGATTGTCGGTCAAATATCGAATTGCATTAACTGAACGGAACTGAAATGAGCATTTATGTTGTTGCCACCGTGCAAATCCTCGATCAGGAAATGATGGAAGAGTACAGCGCTATCGCCAGCCCAATGGTGGCCAAATTTGGCGGTGAATATGTCGCAGTTTCAGCCTCACCACCCGAGGTGGTTGAGGGAGAATGGGCCATGGAGGCCCAAACTTTTATTATGAAGTTCCCAAGTCGGGAAGACTTCTACGGCTTCTGGAATTCGCCCGAGTATGAACGCGCCAAAGAAATTCGCAAAGGCAAGGCCATCCTCAACAACGTCATCCTGGATGAGATGGGTTAGGGCCGAGCTACATTTCCCCTGCGATGTAACGATCCAGCGTTTCATGCAAGGCGCGAATGCGACTTTCCTGATAGCTACCCAGGCTCACGGCCCTCTTCGTGCTGGCTCGCACGCCTTTTTGGATGCGGGGCATGTTCGGGATGTCCTGGTCTATGACAGGGCCATAGCTCCCTAGTTCTGGCACAGAGGCCCAGGCGTCATCAGGCCCTAGCCGGTGTTCTTCTGCGGGCTCAGGGTAGGTGCCATCATCGGCAATGGGGAATAGCATCCACACTTCAAACAGTGAACGTGTGGGGTCGTCGCCATCGGGGCGGAAACGGTATACCAACGGCGCAACGATTGTAGGCCAGACGGTAAAATTGGGGAAAACTGTGTATTCAATTTGGTCGACCATTTCAGCGTCGCTATAGGCTGAAAAGTCGACATTATGATTGGCCCCCCAAACCGCTCGATTATGATCGGCAATGGCAGACCTCGCCGTCTGTCCTTCTTTTAGTTGGATGCGGTCGCCGGGTTTGCGGGCGAAGTAAGCGTCGACGACGCCTTGTTCGCCATCAATTTGGTCAGCGATATAGCCACTGGGGATGCCGCTTAGCATGGTCATGCGGCTGATATGGGGCTGCCAATAATCGTTCTGGATCGAGGTGTCATAGTTGGATGCAGCGGCTCCAACCGGGGCAATGTTACCATCGGCATCTTTGTCGAAATGGGTTTCGGCCACGTGATAGCCTTCAATAAAGGCCTCTTGAGCGATTTTCCAGTTGCACGGCACCACTTGGGAAACGTGGATGGCTTTATATCTGTTTTCGATATGGAAGTCGTCCAGATGGTCGGGCAGCACCCCTAAATATTCCGTCAGGGAGGTGCAATCTTTATCGAGGTTCACGAAAACGAAACCGGCCCAGAAATCAATCTGAACCTTGGGCAGCTGGGTGTTCTCCAGGTCCATATGGGCAAAGTCCCACGCGCCAGGCACATAGGTTAACGCGCCATCCAGGCCAAAGGTCCAGCCATGATAAGGGCACCGGAAATTCTTTTTGTTGCCAACACCTTCGGCCAAGGTCGTGCCGCGATGCAGGCAGGAATTGGTGTAAGCAACTATGTCGCCATCGGCCTGACGCACAACAATGACGCTGTCATCGACAATGTCATAGACCACATAGTCGCCTGCTTCGGGGATTTCCTCTACCCGGCAGGCCATTTGCCAGGTTTTCTTCCAGACATGCTCTACTTCAAGGCGATGGAAGTCGTAGGCGTAATATCGTTCGGCGGACAAGTCGGCGGTGTCCAGGTCGGCGCTGCTGGTTCTCAGCAAGCCTTGAGGTGGCGGGTTGGTGTCCTGAGGATACAGGTCTTCAACCCATGGTTTGGGAACCCGGTTGGCGTGGTTGTGTGTGTCAGGCTTCGTCGCCATGGCAGCCTCCTGTTGAGTACTTAGTCAGATTCCAGTGTCAGACCCCGGCGGGCAATTTCAGCCTGCAGGCGTTCTGTGTCAGCCGATAACAAGTCTTCCTTGTAACTGTCGCCAAGTGCGCCAGATTCAAAGCCGATCATTTTATCCATATCGAAGGTAATCCACTTTTCAGGGGTAATCTCCAAGACGGTGCGCAAGGGGTTGGTTAGCTTTGCCACCAGGGCGTCTTCAGCATTTTTATTGCCGCCCGAGTTTTTCTCGGCCAGCATGCGATAGTGCCATTGGCGCACGTCTTCGTTATCATCATGGAATTTCACGCGGCCCTTCATGGTCGCTTGGCCCTGCGGCGCGCTTGCCGGGGCGCTTTGGCTGGAGACAATCAGCGATACGCGCGGGTCGCGGCGAATGGCGGCAGCGCGGTGGCGGTGGCTCATGAAATTCAGCCACACTTTGCCCTCGTGCCACGTGAACACATGCATGACCCCGACAGCCCAGCCATCTTTTGTG